>Ga0208130_1000115_pt1 | contig 42414 bp, 37 predicted proteins | sample ETNtaG_31_FD_185771 | JGI IMG/M metagenome (GOLD analysis project Ga0208130, IMG submission 185771) | Marine microbial and viral communities from oxygen minimum zone, Eastern Pacific Ocean - ETNP201310SV78 (SPAdes) (version 2) | ecosystem: Environmental > Aquatic > Marine > Oceanic ... | reverse complement strand
ATCATATTTGGACTGGAGCGGATCAAGGAGTATACATGTCTCGAAGCACAGATTCTGGTAATTCATGGGAGGAAAATAGTATCAGAATTAGCCCAGCGGGTGTAATATCGTCAGTATTCCCTCATATCGATGCTGGCGATCCTGGAAGAATCGCTATCACTTATCTTGGAAGCGAGGATGTTGGCCTATTGAACACTTCAAACATTGACGGTAATCCATGGGACGGAAATGCGCATTACGCCCCTCACAATACAACCTACCACCTCTACATCACCTATTCATTGAATGCGCTTGATGATGAACCGGTCTTCCATACTATGCGGGTTACTGACGACCCGGTGCAAATGGGCTCAATCTGTCTGAATAGCGGAGATTGCAGGGACTTTGGTGGCTCTAACCGCAACCTCTTGGACTTCAATGATTTACACATCGATCTAGAAGGAAGAGTGTATGTTGCTTTCGCAGATGGTTGCACAGGAGCATGTGCTGATGGAAATAATTCCACATCTGAGGATTCACGAGATAGATTGGGGTCGGTTTACTTCCTAACTTCAGGCCCTAGCCTATACGAATCAGTTGGAGATCTTGCTGAATTCATGTGATTGATTACCAATCAGGATTCTTGTATTTTTCAAGACCAGGATTATATCTGCCTTGACCATTCACACCAGTCGGCATTCTGGGTTTCCATGGAACCCGAAGTGCTGAAGCCAACTCTCTGGAGTCAATTTTTCCTGCAGTGAACAACCACGAAACATCTAGGTTTGACTTTCGAGATTTGTAGGGGTCTTTACAAATAACCACATTGATTACGGGCGGTCCATCATCACGATCAAAACCCCAAGTTCGAACACATTTGGCGTCGGAGAGCTTCATTTTTCCTTTTTCAACATCATAAAATGGAATATTCCATAGGTCTTCTGTCGAAGTAATTATGTTATTTTTGCCATCGATGACCAATCTGTGCCTAACCAATTGTCCGGCGATGAATCCACCTGCAAGGAAGAACCAGCAGCCACCTGTTAAAGGGAGCAAAACAATCAATCCCATGAGTGCCTCTACATTTCCAGATAATAAATCGATTAACATAACAAGAGTACCACCCCCTGTAATCAAGAGTAGGGGGGAACAGATTATCGTCGTGATGAATGCCCCTAAGTATGACCGCTTCTTTGTAAATACAATTGGTTCTTCTTGCTCTGACCACCATTCTTTAGTTGGAATCTCCGCGCTTCCATCATTTAGGAATGGCATCAAATCTATTGCCTTACCAGTATCATATCTTTGGTCAGGAAGGTACATGTCATTAATTTCGGAAGTATTTTCATAAAGTACTGTCCGTAATTCATCAAATTCCAATTTATTTGCTTCTTTCATTATTTTCTGAGCTTTCTCTTCTGCTCTTTGGCGATTCCGGTCTACTCTCCAATTTTGATTTCCGAAGTTGGCAATTTCTTGGAGACCCACGGTGATTTCTTCCTTCGAGAATTGCTGGCTTTCTGAATATTCAATTAATCCCGAAATTATTCCTCTAATCAGCATTTCATCTTCGGGTGGAAGTCTGAAAAATCCCCTACCGGTATCTTCTTCAGCTTCTTGTGAAAATTGTGGTATTTTGAAAAAATCATTCAAAAATTCTGAAACGGGGGATGAAGATGGTTCTTCCGGGTGTTCTCGAAACTCTAATCTATCCTGAAATTCAGAATAGTTTTCATTAGCCCAAATTCTTCTTTTCGACTCTATTAATTCTCTTAGAAAGTAATCAGAGATATTTTCATTGCGCCATTCATTGAAGTGTTTGAATTCCCATTTTCCTTTGGCATTCTTGTATTTGACAAAATCACATCTCATAAACAGATCAGTAACTGCTTTGGGTGCGTCAGAGTTCTTCAGCTCAGCTCTGTAATACAGAGTATTATATTCCTTTGAAGGGACCTTGACGACGGCCAAATCCATCTCTTTAGAAATGAAAGAAAAGGAATATCTAGGCGGAGGAAAACCAAAACCTGCTATTGGTTCAGTTTCATATTCTTCTGGAATAAAATCAGAATATGATAGATCACTAAATTGAAAATAATCTAGCAACTCTTCGTATCGTTCCTCTGGATACGCTATCCACACAACTCTATGAAGAGACTGAATGTCTTGAGGCTTATGGCGGCTTTCTCAAACAGATTCTATGCGAGCCGATAGATGACGTTCGAATCAACGACGGTAGTTTGGTGCCTCACGAGTAATCTCCACATCGTGAACATGAGATTCCGAAAGTCCAGCGTTAGTGATCTTGACGAATTGGCAATTCTCACGCATTGCGTTGATGTCTCCATTTCCTGTGTAACCCATCGAAGATCGTAGCCCGCCAATCAATTGGTGGAGGACATGCTCTACTGGACCTCGAGCAGGAACCCTGCCTTCGATTCCTTCTGGAACATATTTGCGTGTATCTCCCTGTTCTGATTGGAAGTAACGCTCGTGAGCGCCCTTGCTCATTGCTCCAACACTTCCCATCCCTCTGTAGACCTTGTAGGAGCGCCCTTGGTAGAGGATTACTTCACCCGGCGCTTCATCAGTTCCAGCAAGAACGCTACCGACCATTACACAGTCGGCGCCGGCAGCAATTGCCTTTGCGATATCACCGCTGAACTTGATTCCACCATCGGCAATTACCGGAATGTTGGCTTTCTTACAAACCGCGACTACCGATTGAACGGCGGTTAGTTGGGGGACTCCTACTCCGGAGACGATTCTTGTGGTGCAGATAGAACCAGGGCCTATTCCAACTTTGACGGCATTTGCGCCTGCTGCAATCAGCGCATCGGCAGCAGCTCCAGTTGCGACATTACCGGCGATGATTTGCGCTTCAGGTCCTGCTGCTTCTCGAATTTGGTGAACCGTATGTAGAACTCCATGAGAGTGCCCATGGGCCGTGTCGACGACTACAGCATCAGCACCAGCCTCGAACAGAGCCAAGGCCCTCTCGATACCTTTCTCTCCTGTTCCGGTTGCAGCAGCGACTCGAAGACGACCGTGTTTATCTTTGCAGGAATATGGATTATCGCGACTGCGCTGGATATCACGGACTGTCATCATTCCAGCGCACTTTCCTTCTTCATCGACAACCAAGAGTTTCTCGATTCTATGCTGGTGAAGTAGTTTCTTTGCAACCTCTGGGTCAACATGCTCTGGTACAGTCACCAAGTCAGTTGTCATCATTTCAGAGACTAGGATACTATCATCGGATACAAATCGAATATCACGATTGGTGATTATTCCAACAAGGTTCTCTTCTTCATCGACAACCGGTAGTCCAGAGAATCCATGCTTATCCTTCAAAGAACGCATTTCACCAATCGTTGTATCTGGACTAATCATTACTGGATCGAGGACCAAACCAGACTCAAAACGCTTGACTGAATTAACCTTGGCGGCTTGCTCCTCGATAGTCATATTTCGATGTATTACACCGATTCCTCCGGCTTGGGCCATAGCAATAGCCATTCGCGATTCAGTAACGGTATCCATGGCTGCGGAGATTACTGGAACGTGAAGAGAAATCGACGAAGTTAGCCTCGTTTTTAGGTCAACTTCAGCCGGTAGAACTGCTGATTCGGCGGGCAAGAGTAGAACATCATCGAAGGTCAGGGCTTCAGGTATGGTGTCGCTCGCCATTAGGGATACCCGAGAGCGGCTGTATATCAACGATTCGTGAGGAAATAATCTGTTGTGAATTTGAGATTAGCAATCGCCTCTTTCTTTCAGTTAGGCGTCGGGTTCAAGAAGGGTTGGTTGTCGCCGGCGGCAGTGGTGATAGTATGTCAAAGCGAACCGTTCTAGGCTGGCGTGAATGGATTGGTCTTCCTGAATTGGAAAAAAAACCAACTCTTGCCAAGATGGATACCGGTGCTTGGTCAAACACACTTCATGCTGAAGAAATCACATTAAGCAATAACGGCATGGAACAAATCGTCAGATTCCGCCTAAGCAAGAATGGGAATTGGATTGAACGACCTCTATTCGATTGGCGCAGAGTTCGAAACACGGGTGGACACGATACACTTCGTCCGGTAATTCGAACTACACTGGAAATTGCAGGGCAAGATCACGATATTCAACTATGTCTACAAGACCGTTCAAGGATGAAACATCGAATTATTCTAGGCCGCAGATTTCTTCGCCAATTCATAATTGACCCCTCAATAGATTGTCTTCATCCTAAGGAAAAGACTACCCCGAGGATAAGCGAATGTTGATGCCCCGCCAGTCGGACCGGTATAATATGAGTGAGCAGGAAGCCATCAATATCATTATGGTAAACACCGAAGAAGTACCTGGAAAAACCATAACCAAAACTCTCGGAGTAGTTAGTGGTTCAACCGTGAGGGCAAAGCATGTCGGTAAGGACATTTTCGCAGGTTTGAAAAATATCGTTGGTGGGGAATTAGGAGCCTATACAGAACTACTTGGGGAATCTCGTGATGAGGCCATACAACGAATGTTACAGGAAGCTGTTGGAAGAGGCGCGAATGCCGTTGTAAATGTACGAATGGCTACCAGTGCAATTACTCCCGGAGCAAGTGAAATACTAGCTTATGGAACTGCGGTTGTAGTAGAATAGGTGATTGCATGGAACTTTTCTGGCAGATTTTCCTGTCTCTATCACTTCTATTGGCTGCTTTTGGAATTGCTTGGCTATTATTTTCCCCATTAGCTTTCATTTATTCCGCGTTTTTCAGCCGTAGAAAGCATAGCAAGATGTTGGATGAATTAAGGGAAAGAATTGGTCTCACTGTTGAGAAATTCGGAAGAGACCCTCTTACAAATAAAAAGAGCCCTACGTTTGGGGAAGAAATCTCAGAAGCGATGTATATCCAATCGAATTATGTTCTTGGTCCCGGATGGTTCAACCAATTCATAGCGGGTTTTCATTCCCTTATCGGTGGGCAAATAAACTCCTTCGATGACATTCTTACACTCGCACGTCAGAATTGTCTACAATCACTGCGAGAACAAGCATCCGAAGGAGGATATGACGAAGTAATAAACGTCAGATTGGAAACATCCCGAATTTCCGCACTTACTGGAGGAAAGTCTCAGAATAAATTCATCGAGATTTTCGCTTATGGAACGGCGGTCAAATACTCGTAATCAACCGGATCCTTGTTTACCTTTAGTTGCTCATTCATTGGGTATTTGATGGATTGTTTGTAGTTCGCTGGTGCTAATTGTCGGATTCATCTTCGATTTCGATGATTTGCTCCAATGTTTCTTTCTCCTTCCTAAACCACCGGAGGCGTTCCTTTGAGGGTTTAGGAACATAGTCGTGGGAACGTAGCGCCTTCGGTAACATGGAATCTGGAATGACGCGGAAAGGCATGACAAATGCTGCAACACCAAGGAACATTTCTGCTCCAGGTAAACTGAAGATTCGGAGTGGTGGCATGATTGTGCCGGCCAAGGCAAACTTCTCGACTGCATTTTTGCGTTCCTCTTTCGTTGTTCTGCGGCCCAACTGAATTTTATACAGTGTGAGTAATGAATCCTTGAGGTCGATTGATTCGGATTTGACTTCGTCCCAACCAGTTGAAAGTGAGTCGCCCCAACTCTCTGGATCTTTGACCATAGATTTGGCGGTCTCCGCCTGCTCTGTGCTCATTGGTATCACTCAAAATTAGGCTCTGCTGTCTCACGAATAAACGATTTGCCGTCGAAGATAATTAAGAATTGAATTATTGAAATCGGAATCATTCAAGAGAAAGACCGAACACGCCTAATCCCTGACGCGACCCCATTGTGGTGTTCGAAGTCGGAGTTGATTGCATGCAGGGCGCGCCAATTACGAAGATTGAGCCAAAGATTGCTGCACGTTTGGCAAAACAGCGTTACCATCTGGTCGGCGATCACGGTGGAGTGAAAGTTTGTCACTGGACAAAACAGAGTCTGATTGCCGATCGTTCTTGCTACAAGGGTACATTCTACGGAATCGAAAGCCATGGCTGCATGCAGATGGCTCCTAATGTTGACACCTGTAATCTTGCTTGCACATACTGTTGGAGAGAGCCGCACTCTGATACGCTTACCAAAATTGATGATGACCCTTACGAGTTATTCCTTGAATCCGTCAGGGCTCATAGACGCCTTCTAACCGGATACGGGGGTAATCCGAAGGCTGACAGAGAAAAGTGGTTGGATGCACAAAACCCTAAGCATGTAGCGATTTCACTGAATGGTGAGCCTACACTATACTCAAGATTGGGCGAATTCCTAGAAATCTGTCACCAACATGGAGTCTCAACTTTCCTAGTTACCAATGGTTCTCTACCCAAGGTTATCGAGGAACTAGACCCGCTTCCTACACAACTCTATGTCAGCGTAGATGCTCCAAATAAGGAAATATTCAATCGACTTTGCAAGCCGAAATTTGATACTGCAGCGTTTGAGAAATTAGAAGAAACATTACAATTACTTCCAAGTTTAGACACCAGAACCGTTTGTCGTCATACTCTAATCAAAGGAGAATCGCTGGGTCATTATGATGATTATTCTCGTCTAGACAATATCGCGGATCCGGATTTTATTGAGGCAAAGGGGTACGTATATGTTGGAAATTCACGTTCCAATCATACTATCGAAAATATGCCAAGCCATGATGAGATTATGGAATTCAGCAGAACCCTTGCACCGATGGTGGGTCGCGAGGTCCTTTCCGATAGAAGAGAAAGTCGAGTCGCATTGATTGGAAAAGAAATGATTCCAGTTGTTCTTCCAGAAAAGGTACGAGAATTACCTGCAGACCTTGGGATTGCAAAGCCGCAAAATTTCTCTCTTCCTATTGCCTAATTGGAATTATTTTTCTCTGGAAGAATTATTTCAGATGGACCGATTCTGTTGGCTCCAAATTCGTTCACATCACTCTCACTTGGGTATCCTACACAGATCCCACAGAGAAGTGAGTAATTTTTGCTAATCTCGAATTCTTTTCTTACGGCATCTTCCCAAACTGCAACCGATCCTTGGGCACAAGTTCCCAATCCTTTGGAATGAGCAGAGAGCATTAGGTTCTGCATGAATAATCCTGCATCGGAAGCGGCAAATTTGCCTAGACTTTTGTGTGTGAACAAGAACAACTCAACCGGAGCTCCAAAGAATTCGTAATTTCTGGCCCAAAATCCGTCTCTTGCCTCTTTGTCACCTCGGGGTATTCCCATGTGTGTGAACATCTCCTTACCTACTCTTTGCGATCTTGGGAGCAAATCTTTGTGATATGACTTCACGACTAGCCAATTGCTAGTTGGTAGGCCCTTCCATCTCAGTAGAGCTTTTATTTTCCCAAACAAACCCTCTCCTCTTGCGGTTTTTACCGCCTCAAACCTACTCAGAAATTCCTCGGAAAGACGGTCTCTGACGTCTCCTTTAGCAACTGCGACAACGAATGGTCGAGTATTACTCCAACTTGGAGAAGTCAGTCCTGCAGCAATTATTTCCTCGATTAATTCGTCTGGAACAGGTGTTGGAAGAAAGTCCCTAGTGGATCTTCGAGAAGCGGCGAAAGAGCCGAAATCGTTAGCATCAAACTCTCCCTTCATATCCTTACTAGAGAGCGATTGTTATTTCATATGTGGTATTGACTAAGACCTATGTTCGATTGGAAAAAATGACTATAATGGCGCAACTTGATGAATGGTCCTCAGAAGTAATCTCAGTAATGGCTGAGATACCTGAAATATCCCATCTAAAAATTGCAGATTTACATCAAATACCGCTTGGTCTCTTGAGAAAAAATGCTACTCGATTACATGCAATCTGTAGATACAATAAGGGCGTAAAAAAGACGGGATTAGTTGAGCCGTCTGATGTTCGATGTATCGATATCCACCCTGAAAGTCTAACTACAGATTGGGAAAGGTATGCCAAATTCTTGCTTTATCACGAATATTTGCATGCTTTGGGATATTCAAACCATGGTAAAGAATTCCGACGTGTCGAGGCTCTGTGGCCCGATTATTCTGCAAATGAATTGGGTAAATCGTTCTCAAAAATGCTACTTGAAAAAAGAGCGAAGTGGTTCTGGTTATGCCCATCATGTGAAAGAAGGCATCTCAGGTCGAGAAGAGGAAATGGGAGATATCGATGTAGGGAATGTCGGGTTGTACTGAAGGATATTCCTAATTTTTGAAAAGAAATCTCCTCGCTCAAAATAAAATACTGAATTTTAGGGGAGAAAACATGGGGAAAATTTCGGCTGTTGATTTGTTCAGCTCTTGGGCAGAGATGGGAAAAGACGAGGGGATGGAAACTGGTCACGCGCCCAGTGTTGAATTTATGATAACAAAATCAATACCGAAACTAAATGGTGATTTTTCTGCAATCGATATTGGATGTGGAAATGGATGGTTGGTCAGAAAATTGAATAAATTCGATAACTGTCTTCAGTGTACAGGAATCGATGGTTCAGAATCAATGATTGCTAAGGCAAAAAACATTGATGCAGACGGAGATTATTTTTGTCAGAAACTACCAGGTTGGGCGCCCAATGAAAAGGTCGATTTCGTAATTAGCATGGAATTCCTCTATTACCTAAAGAAGCCATTGAAATTCCTATCTGAATTAAACAAAAACTGGTTAAATGAAAATGGAATACTAGCGATTGGAATTGACCATTATCTTGAAAATACGAGTAGCTTATCTTGGTCAGAATCCCTCGGAGTTTCCATGACTACTCTATCAATTAAAGAGTGGACGAAAGGATTCGAGGATGCAGGATTTTCTAATATTGAATTCTACCAATACGGTGCCAAAGAAAATTGGGCTGGAACTTTGATTATTGTGGGTCGGAAATTAATGCCGTAGAAAGTGATAAGTTACAATGACGTATACATCATAGAGGGGGGCCCTTAGTGACGAATATGAAAGAGAATAAAGACGATGATGTCGGAGAAAGCGAGGCTCAGATGAACCCTCGTCGATTACTGATAAGCATATTCTGGAACCCGATTGGAATACAATTTGCTATAGCAATCATAGCCGTAAGCATCGGATTCATACTCAAGCAATTATCGATTATCTGACAGATCCATTGTAATCCGTACCGATGTTTGATTATACATCAATAAGCGATAACAATTTATGTTATAATATTAAGAGAAATGAACCCTTCCTAATTGTCATGAGTTCACCTGAGTTCCATCTTGCCAAGGTCAAGGAGATGCATAACGGGGTCGTGAGAGTCAAGGGGAATGCGAATTCGATAAACCTGTTTAGAATGGAAGGCGGGTTCGTAGGAGAAGTTCTAGTAGGGTTTTGCGTAATTTTTGGACTATTCTTTTCTGTGATGGAATATCGAGAGAATGGTTTGTTCGAATCTGCTATGGTAGGATTGGGTGTTTTCCTCTTCTTCCTCGCATTCTTAGTCCTTGTTTCTGGTCTATTGGCTGCTTTCATGACTTTGCTTAGGAGCCTTGGAAACTATTACCAGAAATACTGGGACGACTTCACCTTCGACGGCGTGACCGTGAAATCTAGGAAATTTCAGATAGATGCAAGTGAGATCACATTCGTGAGGCCCCGTGTGGGCAAGAGCGGAGACGAAATCGAGTTTTCCGCCTCTGTTAGGAGTGGTCCCAAGGGAGGCCGTGAGTTGGGCAGAGTTGTGGTCGATGGTTACGACATCGCAAACATGGTCGAGTACCTCTCTAGTCAATTTGGAGTTCCCCTCGATGAGGAGGGGCTAGAAAAATTTCTCAAGAAAGAAGGAATTACCGCGCAAGAAGAATATCATATTGGGAAGGAAGAGGACAAGGTCTGGAACAGAAGATACGGAGTTGCACAACTAGGAACTGCTACACTGATTGTAGCAATTCTTCATTCTTTGTTTGGTACAACTATCTCTGGTCTTTTGATACCATTGATTCTAAATTTTGCAATAGTTCACAATATCATGGACTATCTTCACACCAAGGCTGTGGAAAAAGCCATTGCAGCAGAAAAGGCCCTCTGATTCAAGTCGAAATAATCGTATAATCAAGGGTGATTAGTTCGACCAAATACTCGACCTCTTCGCCATCGTCTGTATGTGAACACCCAAGTCCTCCACCAGAATCGACAACTACAGTAACGTCAAGTGTGTATACTCCCAATCCGGCATCTCCAACGTCTAGTCCGTTATTGATATCCGACTTAGATACGCCACTAACGTTTCCAATCATAGAAGCATTGAACCATTCGACTTCAACAATATGTGATGATACACCGCTGCCAGAATTTTGACCACTTGCTGATGTATTGTGTTCGTCGTGAACTACAGTTCCGGTTATTGTATCGGGGTCTGGATTTGATGCACCTGGGGCATTACAACCCAAACCAGAACTGGTTTCGTCTTCAGAATATGTCAGAGTTACTCTAACACCGACAATATTGAGATCTTCTGAATCATCAATAGCGTCTGTATGCATCTCTACGGTTAGTGTCTGACCATCATTTACGTAATCGACACCATCTGCTAATTGCTCACTACCAAAACTTGTCTCTACCAACCAATCTCCCGAGGGCCCTCCATCAGATCCCAAAGAATCAGGCCCAGAGAAAATATAGCTTGCTTCGACGACTGTTACTGGGGCCAGTACAACAAGTACACCGATTCCTATTGTTTTGAAATCCGGCAAGTCGAATCGACCTAGTGGAGAAATATCCGAACTACGTAACTGATTCATCAAAAAGTGGGTAATGAAAGCGGCCCCCATCCCTGGAACCGATGGGAATATATCATCACCAAATCCACTAACTGACCACAATATCACTGTGAACAATGCTGCTAACATCATTGCCATAGTGTGGTTTGTATCTGGCTCATAACCAGCCCATCTAATAATCAAAATCGGGACGAAAATAGAACCTAAGCCATAGACGGCGAGAACTACCAATGCGAATACAGAATCTCCGCCGGGAACATACAATCCGAATATCGAAATCGCTGTTGCAAAGGCCGCTATGACCAACGTTACAATCTTAGTTTTCTTGTGATCTTGGCTAATTTGTGGCATCACATCGTCAGTGAATGCAGCAGTACAGGCGAGTACCTGACTATCCGCAGTTGACATTGTAGCGGCGAATATTGAAGCCAGGATTAGACCAACCCAAAATGGCCCTAGGGTCTCCATCGCTAGCATTGGTAATCCAAGTTCTGGATCAAAATCTGCTCCAGTGAACACTACCCGACTAGCTAATCCTATGATGACCATTATCAGTAGGAAAGGAGTTTGCCACGCGAAGAACCACAACATTGCTGTCTTTCGATCTTGATCGGTTGCTAAGGTCATGACTCGAGTCACCACCTGTGGTTGCCCGGCAACGCTTAGCCCACCTAGGAAGAAAGCGAATATCCACAGGCTTACTCCAAAGTTTAGGTCGGCTGGAACTATACTAGTTAGATTCGCATTTTGAGATTCCAGACCATCATGTAAACCAGAAATCCCACCTACCTCTTGCATAGCAACGTAACATAGTAAGCTTGAACCAATTATCATCACACTAGACTGAGCGGCATCTGTCCAGATTGATGCGCGAATCCCGCCCGCATAACAATAAGCGACCACTAGGACAAATCCAATCAGAATTCCAATCACTTCTGACCATCCTAACATGACGTAGAGTGCTTTTCCTCCACTGGTTAGTTGGGCCGCAGCATAAACTGCTAGGAATAGAACTGAAAGAATAGCAGCAAGTTTTGCCTCAGGTGAACCTGTTACATCGGAAACCAAAGAGGACAGTGAACGAACACCCCTTTCGTTTGCTGACTGTTGAATGAACTTGTAGAGCCAAACCCATGCAACAATTTGACCTATCATCGAGCCAAGACCAATCCAAATAATCGAGTAACCCATCGTGTAGGTAAAACCGATGAAACCGATGAACATGTACCCAGAGTTCCATGTACTAACCGCCGATAAAGCGGCCAATGCCGGATGCATTCCACGACCTGCAACAAGATAGTCATCGGTCGTATCTTCCTTGACCCACATACTGGCTAATCCAATGCCAGCAAAGGCACACATGAATAGCAGGAACGAGGCTACTAAGACTAGGTCCATCGGACCTAGGGGTGGGTTAGTTCACTATCAACGATGGGGCGAATAAGCCTCAAATTATCTAATCAAGCTTGAATCATAGGCCTGCTAGAACCACACGAAGGACATTGCTGTTCTTCACTTTCTCCATATTCATGCTTGCAAGCAGGACATGTTGGCGAAAGTACGAATTTGTTTTCTGAAGTAACTTCGACCTTCTCTTCATCGACTCTTTCGAAATTCATTACATCCCTTTCGATTTCTTTCATCTCAAATCTACCAGGGCCCCCTATCTTCAGTAAAATATCAGGAGGCAGAGAGACAGTTCCTGAATCATCTACGATTAATTCTCTTGAATCCGACAAGTCGCCAATGTCGACATCGGTTCCGTGCTGTGCAATGAAGCGGCCTTCACGCAGTTCAAGCGAACGCTCACAGAAGGAAGCAACCTCTCTATTGTGAGTTACAAGCAAAAATGCAACGTCCTCTTCCTTATGCAATTGTCTGAATAAATCTAGAACCTCTCGACTTGTAATTGGGTCAAGAGCACCTGTAGGCTCGTCCGCCAAAATTAGTTTAGGATCGGTAATCAAGGCACGTGAGATAGCAACCCTTTGTTGTTCTCCACCAGAGAGTTCTTCGGGCATTCCGTAGGCTCTCTCAGCCATACCTAACCTCTCCAACAAGGCAAGTGCCTTCTTTCTAGCAGGCCTCGCTAAAACACCTTGGTGAATAAGAGGCTGAGCAACATTATCGATTGCATTAAGGTGAGGCAAGAGGTTCGAATCTTGGAAAATAAATGAGACCGTTTCTTGTCTCAACTTAACTAAGTCGGATCCGGTAAGTCTAGTCATTCTCTTGCCACCTAATTCAACTGAACCAGCAGAGGGTTTCATCAGACCTCCAAGGCACTTTAGCAATGTTGATTTTCCAGAACCTGAGGGTCCAACTACTGCCACTGCTTCTCCTTCATACATGGTCATACTGAGACCTCTGAGTGCGACTACATTACCATCCTCGGCATTGGATTCGTAGATATGGTAAAGCGAGTTAGCGCGGAGTATTTCTTGTTCTGAGTCCATTACCTCACTCCCCCTTCAGTACGGTAGCCAAATCCGAATCTAAGGCCCTGCGAGTAGTGAATAGTAGAGAGCCTACTACAGCAACTAGAACCAATCCATTGACTGCTATAATCTCCAACCAAGGCCATACAAGATCTCGATTTATTGGAGCACTTTGTCCAAGGAACAATTGGAATATGAATCCGAAGACTCCGAAGAATCCGTTGAAGGATTCTGAGACCGCCAATCCAAGCGTTACTCCAAGAACCATGCTGACCAATAGAATAGACATAATTTCGAAGAGAACTAAGCGAACCACCTGATTAGGGCTTGCTCCTATCGCCTGTAAAATCGCTAGTTCTCTCTTTCTCTGAGTAAGCACTAGAGAAAGGAATACGAAGGCAGATGCAATTGAAGCCAATGCTGCAACCACGAACATCATACTGAGTAATCCAGGAGTTCCGAAAATTAGCCCTCCGTTTCTCTCGTTATCTTCGTGAGCAGTTGACCAATCTGAGGCCGATACTATTCCTTCTTTACTGCTAAGATCAGCACTCAGGGTCTCCAGAGCATCTTTGCATCCATCATTACTTTGGTCACAGAATTCAAACATCCAAGACGATGATTTGTAACTATCAGCAGTCGTATTACCAACCAATTGTCGATAGGTGCCTTCACCAATTACGATTACCGAGTTAGTTTCTGCTGCTGAATAACCGGGCACCCATCGATGCCTTCCTGAGTAACTGATTGTTGCCTCTGAACTACCAGTGGCCTCAGGTATTCCGAAAGCGTTTAACTCGTAACTTGTGTAGACGATTGTCATTGAAGTTCCAACAATCGGATCGTCTAAGGAATCAATTGCTAACTGTCCGGCTGTGTATCCAACTTCACTCCAAGTATCAGCCATAGCTGAAATATCACTACCCGGAATGGCTTGAATATCCCAAATTAAAGTGTCTTCATGGTCATCGAATACAACCCACGTCAATAGAGGAACTCCACCGTCTTTTGTCTCAGTGAATATCGTACCGATTGATGTCATTGATGATATATCTTGGATGTCGTTATCGTCAATCGTTGCTATCGATTGATTCACTATGCTACTTGCTTCTTCCTTGGTAAGTGCTGTATCGAATTGTATCTTCAAATCAGCACCATTTTGGGCATTTGTTGTCCTTTCATCCACAAGGGTTCCGGTATGCCCTTGTACCGCAGCGAGTGTAACTATTGACAACGTTAGAAGAAGGATTAGGGATAATCTGCTAACAGATTGGCTCGAGCCGGAGCCACTCAAACCTCGGCGAATATCGGAAATCGCTGGAGACCAACCCAATAGTCGATTGAGTATTTGAGGTCCCGCTGCCCCTATTTGAGAAAGTACCAGAGCCCCTCCAATCCAGAGGAAGAATGGACCCAGCAAGAGTAGGATTGCATTGAGGATAAAATTGGTGAATATTCCTGAACCGCCCCATATCCAAAAACCGCCATTAGATTGTATCCAACTCTCAATGAAAGCAAGCGAACCAAGGAAGAAAAGGGCCCAATGCAATAGATAGAACGGCTCTCTCTGCCTAGTAATTCTTCTAACTCCTTCATCAATTTCTATGTTGAGGAATTCCTTTGTACGTCTATTTCCAAGATAATACGCGATTCCAATAGTCAATAGAGCCACAACCCAAGTTGAGAGAAAACTGAGTATTGGATTTACATCTACATCGCCAGAATCAGTAAATCGAAGGAATCCAACAGCCCGTAATACAATCTCTACAGCCCAAGAAGCAAGAATGAATCCCATGGCCCATGCGATGGAGCCAATTGCGTAGATTTCGATAACCATCATTCTTGTCAAGGTTGCTTCCGAACCTCCAATTACACGGTGAATTGCAACCTCTCTCCTCCGCTGCTCTAAGGACAATACCAGACCGTATCCAAGAACTACGAAAGATAGTGCAACAATTGGAATTACTAGGATGTAATCGAATACCTGGATTATTCCAAGGAAAATATTGAGGAATGTTATGGTACCAGAAATCAAATCATTGTACTCTACGGAAATTAATGCAAAATCACCTTCATCCCCACAGGTAAAGTTGGCATTTCCAGCAGAAACATCCCTCAGAACTTCGTCTGTAATTTGATCTGAGCAAGCGCCTACAACAAATAATCGAGGAATTGTTTGATCTTCGAAGACTTCACTTTCGTTAGTAGCTGGATTGATTACCGTTACGTCGGCTTTCACTTTCTCCAAGTTTTCTTTTAGGTTGCTGAGCCAATTTGTAGCATCTCTGGTGGATGTTGTTGGAAGTTGATTCCTATCTACAGCTATTCCAAGATACGCATGGTCTTTCTGCATCAGAACCAATTTTTGTTCTTCGCTTAGAACAGAATCTGTGACCATTACTGGGTGGAATAGCAAAGTTGGGTTTGCAAAATCGCCTTCCTCATAGATTGCGGCAACTTTCAGGTTCGTAACATTGAAAGTTTCCAAACAATAAATTCGACCAACCTCCAAATTATTGTCCAGTGTACCTTGACATTCATCGAATGCCTTCTGGAATTGTTCAAACGTGTAAGTTCCGTTGATGTAAGAGAATGTTAGGGTTGAAATTATCTCATTGACCTCTGCTCCTGCTGCACTGGCTATTTTTGATGGAAGAATGACTGAACGATTAGTTTCTGCATCGGCTGCACTTGCTGGCCATTCACCAAAAATCACTGACTTAGCATGTCTATCAGCAAGATCACCATCCCAAATTCCAGAACCATAAAATCGGATTGTTCTACCGTCATTTATTGGAGGGCCGTTTTCGAAAGCCTCGGGATATTCCCAACTAACATTACCCCAATCGGCCGAAGTTCCCGTGGCTGAAACCACATTGAGAGGCTGAGGGACAGCAAAACTATCGTCAAAGAAACCATTGATTCGCACACCTTGTCTACCGTAGACAATGCTACAATCAGAAAATTCTTCCATTGCCGTCATATCATCGCAGAATGACTCCCAAAGTTCAGAATTGTTTGTCCTTCCATCCCAACTTCCACCCGGGTCTTCTTGGAAGTCTAACTTAGCATCGAATACTTCACCTTCAAGTGAGAACTGAAAGAATCCCTGATTCAATCCTACAGCATAAGCGAGGACAGTTGTAATCACAAGTGAAGAAAGGAATACGCCAGCAAAAATTGCTAGGCCTCTTTCACGAGCCCTCCAAGCACTCTTGAGAGCCATTGAGATGTTGTTTGGGGCGGCTAACCACCGATTTTTTAAGGTTTGAAACCACCTTTTCAAGCGATTTGAAAGAGACAATCTATCCATTACCTGGTCTAATGTTCCTGCTCGATTAGGGCTAGCCGCTTTCTTTGCTAGGTTGTACCACCACCGATAATTTTTGATAGCGGTGTGTATACCTAATATGAAGAATCCAACAGAAATCCAAGCCCATAACATAGTCGGTAGGACTTCTGAAATCATAGACTCTAGGTTCATGACTCCAACTCCTCTATTCCCCATGCAGAACGTATGTCAGAAGCTGCGGTAACTCCATCCTTGAGGAGCAACATTCTGTCTGCTCTTGAGGCTAATACGGGGTCATGGGTTACCATCAGTACAGAAATTCCGTCGTTCTTGCACAGATCTTGGAATAAGTCTAGTATCTCTTCTCCACTCTTTACGTCGAGATTACCTGTAGGCTCATCAGCAAGAATTAGTGGTCTAGAACCTGATATCGCTCTAGCAACTGCTACCCTTTGTTGTTGGCCACCTGATAGTTGGTCTGGAATGAATTCCATCCTATCTCCAAGACCGACTCTTTCCAAGGCTGTCCAAGCCCTATCTTCTGCTTCCTTTGCCGACATGCCAGAAAGTTCCAAGCTGAAGGCAACGTTGTCAAGGGCACTCAATCGCTCGACTAAATGGAAATCTTGGAAAATCCAACCTACACCATTCCGTCTGACATCGACTACTTTGTTTGGAGACTTTGTACCATAATCAAAATTCTCAAGACTTATTCTTCCAGAGTCTGCTTCAAGTAGACCACCAATGATGTTCAGAAGAGTACTCTTTCCACATCCACTGGGGCCCATCAGACTGACTAGCTCTCCCTTTTCGACTTTCAGATTGATTCCTTTCAGTACTTCTAGACGTCTCCTACCAGAGCCAAAGCCCTTTCTTAGATCCTCTACAGAAAGCACATGCGAGCGTGATGTAATCGGCTTTTAATGAGTTGTATATTTAGAATCGAGAGTATACTTCTGCTAAATTATGCCCGTAGGCTCTCAATCCATTGGTTTTTCGTATATTTTCAATAGCATTCTCATCAGGAAATCTTGGTACCTTACCTGCCCTTGTCCAATCCCTATGAATTCGCACAAATTGTTCAATCCATTCACGTGGATCTTCAGAATTACAGTTCAGAGTTGGGCAACCAGATGCAGAAGCGTGAAGGACAAGATTAGGATGGTATGGATTACCTTCAGCTATCATCAACACTTCCGAATGTTGTAGTAGTGCGATTATCCGGTCTGGTTGATCAAATAATTGCTGTACTTCATTCGACTGCATCATAACAAAATTACAATCAGAAATTACCTCATGATCTAATTCAGTAACTAATTCTTGCAAATCGCAATCTGTTCCAATACTTACCAGCATTTTTGATTCATCATCGAACGGTTTTAGGAACTCTCTAGGTTTGGGATTTGATTCCGGAGAAAATGCGTCAACATCGAGACAAGTTCCTATTTCAAGAGTTTCAGATTTAAGACTGGATGATAATTCTTCAGACTCCACTAACACCAAATCTAGTAAATCCAAGTCATCGGTCATTCGAGAAGATAGAGGCGGGCTATCAACAAACAAGGATCCTACTGCAGGATATGATCGATTTATTCTTGCAAATGAGGCTGCCGTAGGGTCTACAAAATGAACCAAATCGATTCCGCCTATTGCTAAGGCTGCATCTAACTCAGAAGTACTCCTTACTGTTGCAGCCTTTGTCCAGAAAGGCACCCTTGCTCGATTGAGAGCATCGGCAATCATAAGGTGCCCATATGACTCCTCTCCCTCAGGCTCACTGGTTGCTAGGAGGAGCCTCTTCATCGACCGTAGGGAATAGTCTGAGAATATGACCTAAACGGGTTGTGGATGAACGTAATTAGCCGATTATTGCAGTGTCAGGAGTTCCGCGCCGTTTATCACAACAGGAACAGGGAGAGGTACAATGACCTCGACTGAGGGCACGCCTCTGCGCGTCCTAATCGTCCATGTATGGTTCTGGCCTCATGTTGGAGGTGGAGACCAACATGTGGAAATGTTAGGTCGAGAATTAGTCAAGTTGGGCCATGAGGTTACAGTCTGGTGTGCCGACGTTCCAGAACATGACTCAAAACAATTCCAAAGGGGAGGTATCAATGTCGTTCGTCTATCCCCTAGCAGAATACTTGCGGGAGTTGATCCGGTTGTTTCTCTAGATGGATTATCTATGGGAGAATTTGATATCGTGCACCTACATGATACACTTCCTGTATTGATTAGAAAATCGCTCAAAATGGCTCGCAGTGCAGGGGTTCCAGTAGTAACTACCTACCACAATGACTACATCAAACATGGATTAATTGCTAATTCGGTAAAATCGATCAGATGGTCTATGCAGGGCAGGAAAACCTTGCATTCAAGTGAGGCAAGAATTGTACTAACAGATTACTTTGAGAAACTTCTCAGAAGTAAGGGTGTTAAGGGTCATATTGATGTTATTCCAAATGGATTTTCAGCCATAGATGAGGAAGCAGAAAGACCAACCGCTTTGGTTAACCTTGGAGACAGAAAATTACTGACTTTTATCGGAAGACTAAGCGAACAAAAAGGCCTTGACGTTCTAATGGATGCTTGGGACTTACTTGTGGAAAATTCTGATCCTGGATTCGACCTAGCAATTGCTGGTAAAGGGGAACTCGATGATTGGTTAACAGAACGTATCGAAAATTCTGACCAAAATCAAGCAATTCATCGATTGGGACTAGTCAGCGAGGGAGAAAAGCGTTGGCTACTTGAGAACTCTACAGGTATAGTAATCCCGTCTCGCTTCGAGGGCCTTCCAACTGTTATGCTTGAAGCGATGTATGCCAACGCTCCAGTAATCATGGCAGATGTGAACGACCTCGGCCGATTAGTTACCGAGCCAGAAGCCGGATTCTCAGTAGAGGCTGGAAATTCCGTGGAACTAGCCAATACTATGACGCGATTAATTTCTACTAGTCAGGAGAAATTGGATAATCTTGGAACGGCGGGCCACAAGGCCGCAAAATCCTACATGTGGCCTGTCATAACAAAAGACGTACTCGGCGTGTATAGAAGAGTCTTGGAGGAATCGAATTGACAGAGACTCAAGTGGAAAAACCGAGCCTATTAGTCGCCAAAGGTACCTTTGAAGCAATGAGAGGAGCTGAGCGTGATTTAATCAGAAATTTACCAGCATTGACGAAATATTTTGATGTAACAATGGCAACATTGCAATCAAGTAGAGAACTCAAACAATGTTGTAGAGAGAATTCAATTCCTCTACTTAAGCCAAAAATTTCTTGGCAACAAAAATCGGGAACATGGTCTAGAATATGGAATACAGAACTAAGAAGTTCAACAAAGGCTTGGAAGGGAATTACTGGACTAAAAGAAGTCCTAGCAAGTACGGATGTAGTTCATCTTGTTAGTGGAGATGGTTCCCTAGGATTGATTCGCCTTGTGCCAAAGAAAACTCCATTCCATCTACACATGTTAGAGCCTCACCGCGGTCTATACGAAGATGTTCTTCATCTTGGAGTGGATGGAAAACCAAGGCGCAATCTATCACTGACTAGATTTGCTCTTTCTAAGGCAAGACGTGATGACAGGAGGATAGTCTCTGCTTTCCTTAAGCGGCCGAAATCAAAAATTAACGGTAATTCAAATTACAGTGCTGAAAGAATCCAAACCGTATACGGTTGTGATTCCGAGTTTATTCATCCCAGTGTGGATTTTTCGGAATTCACGCCGGAAGCAACTGAAGAAGAGAACCAAGCATGGATTGATCTTGATGAATTGCCCGATCCACCATGGGTAACTACGATTGGTCATGCTGGCTGGGTGAAAGGGGGTTGGGAAACTATCTCCATGTTGGCAGGAAGCGGCTTCGGATTAGTTCTAGTCGGTGGAGGTGTTTTCGAAGAAGTCGAGGGCCTTCACGACCACGCTGATGCCAGGGGTGTCAAATTATGGACACCACCTCGTCTATCTAACCTACAATTAACTGGGTTAATGCGCCGCTCCGTAGCGATTGTCAGTATGGCCCATGGCGAACCTTTCGGGCTTACACCAATAGAAGCCTTTGCTGTCGGAACTCCAGCCCTCTTTGTAGATGAAGGAGGATTCCAAGATACGGTTGAAGATGGAGTCAATGGACGACTTCTTCCCCGTGATGATATAATGGCTTGGCAAGAGGCTCTAAACGAGGCATTGGACAGCGATGTGAAAAAGAAATGGGCTGAGGCTGGAAGACAGAAAATTACAGAATTAGATCTATCCCCTGATGCTCATGCTAGGCGTATCTTTGAGATATTCGAGGAACTCAATAATCCATAGGCTGAATTCAAACGAAAGAACGAACCGTTCATACCTTAGCTAGTAACGCCAGTTCAACATGGTCGATGATGAGTCGATGAATAACAACGAACGAGCCAGTCAACTTGCAGTTGCTGTCGGAATGCTACTTTTCGCTTCGGTGATATTCGGAAGCGGAGTGCTTGGTGACGCCGGAGAGGATAGGCTATCGGATGGAAATGATCGCGGCGATGATATCGATTCTAACGCAGCAAGTGATCGTGAAGAAGAAAACAACCGACTTAGAAACGATAGGATGGACAGAGATATCAGCGAAGATATGGCCAGTCTCGAAATAGCCTGTGATGACGGTGAAGGAGACATGGGGGCGTGTGAAGAGATGAGGGGGATGATGCTTGAAAACAGAATCAGGGTTAATGACGCTGACATGCGAGAAATGGACCAGCGACGCGGTCAAGAAGACCGAGACATGCGAGGTCCGATTCAGATGCAAGTTCCCCCAGAAATCCGAGTCGAAATGGCAGAAATGTGGTGTCACAATAATGTATACTCGACATTCTGGGAGAATATAGGAGACGTTAGCGAAGGTGAAGAAGGATTCGAAATTGTCACCTATGATGAAAATGACAACATGGAAACGACATTCATCAGCCACGCTGCAATGTCTCAGTTACTGATGGGGCTTGAGCCTCTAGTGGATTCCTGTTCAGATATGATGTTGAGGCAAATGGGGGTGCCCATTCATCACGATGAGCATGAGGAGGATTGGGACGAAAACGATTGGTGTGAGGAACATGCCGAATCGGATGACTGCAATTGGGCAGATGATGATTCAGTTGACGAATCGGAGGAGTTGGAAGAAGAAGAGTCGAATTCTCCTGATGGGGATGAGCCACGGGACTAATCGGTAGAAATTCGTTCGGTCTTAGGGCCGAGTCTGAATGCTACTACCATTGCGACTATTCCAAGGAGAAGTAAGACTACTGAAAGCCATTCGTTGACTACAATTGAATCATCGAATTTTGGCCAAAAAGGTAGGACATCCATCGTCGATTCACCAAGCGTCATCTTTGCACCGATAGAGCCCAGAACCGTTATGCTTGCAAGTGCTCCAATTGCTGAAATTGCTTGTAATAGTGAAAGCCTAGAATCATTCCAAACTCCTGGACCAAATCTCCAGCGCCCGATTACCATGGAAGCAAGGAACCCGGTTGTTAATCCAGTAAAGAGGAATTTGTTGTAACTCATTGCATCACTAGCTGGGTCAGACATCGCCATTGTGCCAGAAAGAACTGCGATAGGGAGCAGAGGGAGTGCTGCGATTGCGGCAATGTAAGATGCAATGTCGAGATGACCACGAGCATTCTTTGCCCCTACAAAGTAATTCGATAACCAAGCGACTATGGCACATACACAAGCGAGAGTGGCAATACCTGTTGTTAGACCAACTACTAGGTGATGTAAGGTCTGAGAAAACATTACTCATCACCTCCGTAATCCGGATCGTCAACCCATTCTTCATCAACCGGATCCCAAAGCAAACCCGGGTGTTCATCGTACTTCAGAAGACGTGATCGATATGCCGCATCTTCGTCGACTGTTGGTTCATCAACTACTGATTCGGCAGGTGCTTCCTCGGCTGCCTCCACTTCTCGTGTTTGGTCCAAATCGTCCTTTCTTCGGGGTGGTTGTAACAGCCCCTGCAGACTCACCAGAAGTGCGATTATGATGAATGCACCTGCAAATCCTTGAGCTCTAGCCCCCATCAAACTACCATCGAATTCGGGTGGGATAGTCCCCATCGTCAGCCAAGGCTGAATCACATCGAACTCTCCATTTGAGGTAGTTACTCGATAGACAATTCTTCCATCCCCCATGGTCGCAGGTAAATGTACTAACCATTCTTCATTCGCTCCTGCTTCGACAGTTGCAGGATGGGAAACTGATTCTCCTTCCAATTTCCATTCAACAGAAATTTCTGTGGTATTCTGAGTTAGCACAATAACCGGAGATGTGTCGCCTGTAACTCGGTAATTTGGTGCACTCCAATCGAGGGCAAACCCAGGTAGGTTAGCAGGTACCGGATCAATTGAAATTGAGTGTGGTTCCGATACTCCCAGATAGGCAAGGCCTTCGTATCCTGCTCCGTGATGAATGGCTACGATTAAATCTCCATCACCTACTTCTTCGGGTGCTGTAAGAACCCAACTTAGGCTAACAACACCATTTGTTGGAACTATGACTTCAACATAGTTTACAGTCGTTCCAGATGGATCCTGAATAATATTCCAACCATGATCTTCAGGATTGTCTCCATTTCCATTAATCGAAGAAAGAAGGAAGACACCCAGTATTCTGGAATGTGAAATCATGTCAATCTCAATCGTTGTATCGAATTGGTAGGCAGTTCCTGTGAATGCGGTATTTCCAGATGTTATCGATATCGTTGCCGTGGAAGGGGCACTCAAAGTAGGATCTCCGTGGCAAGATCCACCACAAACAAAGTCTCTGTTTCCATCACCTTCACCGCCAGGATTTGCCACCGTCCCTTGCGTGGAAATTAGGATTAGAGTAATTGTTGCAAGAGTGAGGATTCTACCGCGCATCAGGCATCCCTCCTTCGGCCGAAGACGGTTATTCCGATACTCGCAATACCTACCAGTAGCATGATTATCGTCATTGGTAAAGACATCGAGGAAATTGACCCAGTAGGTTCGATATCAATCGATTTAGGAGCCTCGGAAGCATCTACACTCGCGGTATTTTCCATTTCAAATAGCCACAAAACTTCGAGTCCACTAACTTCAGCAGTTACTACATAATACAGATTAGAAGCAACAGGAGCTGTCTCACTCCAAAATAGCTCAGTTGTCTCTCCAACCGCTTCTAGGTTGGTTAGCAATGCTTCTCCATTTGCATCTTGCCCTAACGAGGTGAAGGGGCTACTTGAGCGATAAATTCGGAAATTAGTTTCTCCCTCAGTCCATTCCCAGGATAAATCGACTTCACTACCAGAGAGTGTCGCTGTAAGGCCACTTACCGTAGTCACATCTCCAAATGTGATGTATGACATACTCGTACCGGTTTCTCCCATATCATCGACGACTGTTAGCATTACAGAATGAGAACCGGTTCCCAACTGTACATTGACTATCTCGCCGGTTAAACTGTCTCCATTTACATCCCACATGTAATGGATAATTTCTCCATCGTGATCTATCGACATCGAACCATCTAGTGTGATAAATGCGCCAGCAATAGGTGGTTCAGGAGATGTCGATATCATTGCCGTGGGTGGAACATTAGCGATTTCGATTTCTGCTTCCAATATTGTCGATAACCCCCAAGGGTCACTTGCTGTAACAGTCGCAATCCAAGTTTGCCCCGGTTCTAATCTATCTGTTGTTATGATCCAAGCGCCCTCTAAGTCTGGCACGGAGAAACCGTTTCGAGACCAAGAAATATCGAATGAAACTGGTTCTCCATCTAGGTCTGTAGCCGTAGCGTGAACCACCAATCTGTTTAGAGCGTCTGCAGGTAATGTTGGAGGAGAAGGCATTTCGCTTGCTTCTCCTGTAAATCCACTTTCGCCATTTCCAAGAAGGACCTGCATGTTACCGGGAGCCCCATTCTCAATCTGTCTTGAGGAGGTTTTCATTGAGGTTCCTAAGTCATCTCCGTCGCCGGGAACAACCTGTACAGACCAACTCTGATCTCTGACAGTCTCAGAGGCTGGAATCTCAGTCATTCCATCGTATTCTCTTACCCATTCACCATCAACCCACCAACGAATTTGACTATTTGTCTCTGAGTCTCCGTCGGCGTCACTTTGTTCCCAAATAACACTGAGATTCATTGAGGTAGTTAGTTTCCCTGAAGGCAACATCTCAATCGAAGTGACTTTTGGAGGAGTATTGAGAATTATCAAGTCCTCACTTTCAACCCAGGAAGACCACAATAAGCCATCACTGACCCTTGCTCTGGCGTTCCAAGTTTCACCCTTAGAGGTTGATTCGGAAAGAACCGCAGTTAGGTCATTATAGGCGGATACTTGGGTGCCGTCTCTAAACCAACGAATCTCTGTAGATTGAACCGTATCGCCATCTGGGTCTGTCCATCCTACGTTAACCACTAATGCGTCGTCAGTACGAGCATTACCAACCGGAGAAACGTATACTGTGGCAACAGGTGGATTATTCGAAGAACCAATCACTACAACTCCTGTGTACACGATTTCTCCAAACTCATCACCATCGTGAGGTTTGACTGAGGCTTCCCATTGATCTCCGCTACGAATCATCAGTGGAGTGACCCTGTCCTCATTATCCAACTCAGGTATTCTGGCACCATCCAGATACCAGCGAATCTCAGTTCCCTGTTGTGGTTCACCGTCAAGGTCAAAGTACTCGTAGTCTAACTCTAGTTGATCAGTATCAATTGGATTCTCAGGAGTAAGTTCAAGATTTCTCGCTATTGGAAGTGTATTGTTTATTGTAACCGGTCCAACTGTAATTGGCTCACCCTGGTCTATACCATCTTTTACAGTAACAGTACAGGTCCATTCATCCCCTTTGGCAAGCCAAGTCTGAGATACTGATGTTTGGTCATCAAGAGACCCCACATTATTTCCATTTAATTTCCAACGAATTTGAGTACCTTGTTCAGAGTCCCCGTCTGCATCATAATAGGTATAATCCACAGCTAAGCCAGTTCCACGAGTTGGTTCAGTGGGGATGAAAGTAACCGATAGTGCTTCTGGAGGAGTGTTGCTGCTTGACGATGCCTCGCCCAATGTCCAAGTTCCTGTTCCCCAATCATCACCGCTGGTTGCCCCATTTCCATTTGCGTACAAAACTGCGAGGTTGAAGTCTACATTTCCAGTACCAGCAGCAGGTGCGGTCCAATCAGCCGACCATGAACGAATAGAGTCGCTACTGTGAGTTAATTCCCCATTAGCCAACTGAACTTGAGACCCTAAGTTGGACCAAGTACCTGCGCTTGCATCGAGGTTGAAACCTCCATCCCCTGGAATATGCGGTCCACCGTCCCAATTCAGAGAATAAGTCGCTCCAGGTGTGTAACCACCTGCTCCCCAAGGCAGGCCACTAAGAGAAGGAGATATGGACGAACTAGATCCATGACATGTGCATCCACTTATCGAAGACCCGGTTTTTCCATTGCTATTGGCGATAGCTACCTGACTTGATGAAATTAGCATGACAAGTAAGACAATTGCTAGCAATCGCCGTGTATGTCGCATAGATTATCCACACGGGAGTGAGATAATAGTTGATTGGGTGAAATTCTTGATTCAATGCTACCGGTCCGAAGGACCGGAATCGGTGCATTCATTGGTGGGTCTTTGGTCGCCGAACCATGCGCCCAATCGGAAGTGTAGCAATCATCGGTGCTGGAAACATGGGCTCCGGAATCGCACAGAAATCAGCACAGGAGCAATTCGATGTACAGATGGTAGACCGAGAGGAACAATGGGTTGAACGCGGTCAATCGATTATTGCTAGTTTTCTTGATGAAGCAATTGAAAGGCGTATCTTCCGTGAGGCTGAAGCTGAGGAAATTAAAGCTAGAATAACAGGGGTTGTTGGAAACGAAAACGTCGCCAAAGATACCGACCTAATTATTGAGGCTGTTTTCGAAGACTTTGATATCAAAACCGCAGTGTTCACGACCCTTGACGAAGTTTGCGACGAACACACAATTCTCGCGTCGAATACCTCCTCGTTGAGCGTCAATGCTCTTGCCGAAGCGACTGGTAGACCAGACCGCTTCGTTGGTTTACATTTCTTTTACCATCCAGCCAAAAATAGACTAATCGAAATAATCCCTGCTGAAACTACTTCGAAGCAGTCTCTAGATGCCGTAGAACAATATTGCAAAACAATGGGTAAGGTTGTAATCATCTGTAAGGACCGGCCTGGATTCGTTGTAAATCGCTTCTTTGTTCCATGGCTTAACGAGGCTTGTTTGTTACTTCAGGAAGGAGTGGCTAGCGCAGCTGCAATAGATGCGGTTGCAGAAAAGGCATTCCGAATAGGAATGGGACCATTTGCTCTAATGAATTTAACAGGACCTCCTATTGCCTTGCATTCTACTGATTACTTGGCTGAACAATTGCATTGTCCCCGCTACACGGGTGCGGCCAATCTTAGGAAAATGGTCTCAGATGGTGAAATGTGGGATATTGGCGAAGATGCCGACTGCGATGATGAAGCGGCTGCGATCATTCGCCAGCGTCTTATGGGTCAGGTATTTGCTGTCTCAGCTCAGATTGTCGCAGAAGAAATCTGTTCGATGGAAGATGTTGATCGTGGGGCAAAAGTTGGACTTCGTTGGGCTCGTGGGCCTTTTGAAATAGCAAATCGACTGGGGATTTCGGAGGCGGTTTCAATGGCTAAGTCCTACGCAGATTTGGCTGAATTCAATTTACCCAATTGGTTTGCCGAGTTGACTGAACCTCTGGAATTTAATTACGTCGACACTCAAGTTGATGGCGAAGTTGCTACCATTAGAATCAATAGACCCGAAGCAATGAATGCACTCAATGAAATTGTCGTTAATCAATTAGGCAAAGTCCTAGATTCCCTAAACGCTCGTGAAGATATCAAAACAATAGTGATTGATGGAGCTGGAAAGGCTTTCGTGGCCGGAGCGGATGTCAAATTCTTCGTCGATAAGATTCAAGCTGATGCGATTACCGATATCTATCAATTCACAGCAAACGGTCACGAGGTTTTGAACAAATTAGAAAATTCGGACAAGACCACAATCGCTCTAACAACTGGATTAGCCCTTGGAGGAGGATTGGAATTAGCCCTAGCCTGCGATTATAGAGTCGGAACGAGGCGAACACAATTTAGATTCCCGGAAACCAGTATCGGTATTTATCCTGGGCTGGGAGGCACCCAGCGTACGCCGCGAATATGTGGGATTGAGGCGGCTAGATTTGCCATTCTTGCTGGAAATTTCCTAGATGCCAGCAGTGCGGCAGCACTTGGACTTCTCACTCATTTAGTTGATCCGAGCGAAGTCGACCAAACCGTTAGTGCCATTTCTGATTCGGGTAAGCCAAGCAACAAGTATCCCGCAAGACCGGCTGATGAATCCCACCCAGCCGCTGCATTCGCACTTGAGTTCTACAATGACGCGAACATCGATGCACTAGTGGCTGGCAATTGTCCAGAAGGTTTCGAGGCTGAGGATAAGATGGTCTCACGCCAACTGAAATCACTAAGTAGAACAGCACCAATTGCTCTTTCAATGGCCAGTGATTTACTAAATGACGCAGTACTTACTGGAGATAATCTCCAACAAGGACTAGCCTTGGAACTTGAGCGACTTGGTGATATTTTTGCTAGCACTGACGCCTTTGAGGGGCTAAGCGCTTTGATCCAAGGACGAAGGCCCAATTACACAAATAACTAATTTTTCTCTAAAGAAGCATGGCGAGACCAAGAAGGAGCCTTTACGGCTGCCATACCATGAATCAGGTGCTCTCTAACTTGACTCCAACTCAAGAGATCACCTCATCATTCCAGTTTTCCATTATCTCATCTACCCAGTCCTCTAGCCATTTATCCATTTCTTCATCTCCGGTGTAATATTGCATCTCGGTGCAGTTTTCACACCTAACGAAAAGATGCACCTATATCAATCAAATAGAGTACGTGGATGCACTTAGGTGCATTTTATACACTAGATACGTAGTGCGTAACCTGTTACACATGAGTCGCCAGCCGATGATTCTGTCTGAGAAGGATTTCAATACAGTACAGAAGTCAATTGTTGAAGTCCAACGAAGCGGTCGAAGTATTAGGAAGATATTCGCTAATTACTATGATGATGATGTAGATATCAACTGGGAGGTTGATGCGGCTGTTGATGCATTTGAGATGTTCTCATCTCGTTGGACCATAGAAATTCTAGCCGCATTATATATCGCTGGGGATCGTCGTTTCAATGAATTGAGAGTTCTATTGAGGGGGATTTCATCTCGCACCCTTTCTGACAAATTGACCACCTGTCAAGAACATGGTCTAGTAGAAAGAGTTGTAGATGAAGGGCCACCTATTCGAGTAACTTACAGATTAACAACTCATGGTAGAACCTGTGGTCGTCTTCTTGGCCCATTAGTCGCTTACATGAAGGCACACAAAGAATTGATAGAATCAGAATAGTTGCTTTTCCGGCGTATTTCTTTTACCATTGGAAATACGATGCAAGTTTGATTCATACAACCGCATCCTTCAAAGAGTGAACGACATGAATTTTACTTATGGCGTTGATAGAACAGTGGCGCAGTAAGCGTTCTATCGTCGTTGACGGGCTAGTTGCACTGGCAGGAGGTGCTTTCGGCCTCGGAGCACTGATTCCAGGCATGGTTCCTCCTGCAACCCAAGGCACTCTTTCAGCGCCACGAGAGAATTGGGAAAATCCAGTTCGATCTCGAATCATGTCAACTCTTAATCGATCTCCAGGGATTCATTTTCGTGAATTACAAAGGCGACTAGATGCGGCTAATGGAACTTTACGGCATCATCTGGATGTTCTTATTGCAGAAAAATCTGTTACCACGATGTCAGTCAATGGACGAACCTGTTACTATGCTGGTGCACCTGCTCAAGTTGAGATTCTAATCGGGACTGGGGTAACTGATGATGAACGTGCAGCTTCCATGCTTCCAGTTGGACTATCCGAATTACAACAGGCGGTTGTAGCACGTCTAACTCGCTCTGATGTACCTGGCTCTCAAGCTGCATTAGCCAGAGATCTTGGTAGGTCTCGCTCCGCGGTTCATTCGGCTGTTGGAGTGTTGAGAACTAGAGGGATTGTCAGTGATAGAGAATTGCGCTTGGCGGACCATTTGAGTAGTCTGAGGACTTCAAGACTAGAGTACAACTGGTTAGATCTTCGAGCCGAAATGGCGTAGTTATATCTGCCTAAGCGATTTGATGAGAAAAAATGGTATGATGAGGATTCCTCGTAATCATCAAACCATCTGATATTGAGTCTTCTGGGTCAGGTTTGAAACAGAATCCTATTACACATTGAATTTCGCCAAGTGGTTGTATGTTCCGCATCCGTTTGGTAGAGCAGCCTATGCCTACCGGTTCGAAAGACCCCGATGTGTTACTTGCTTGGCTACTCGATTCGATGGGTTTGGTACGATCGAGAACTGAAGGGGCAACGGTAGAAGAGGAGCAAGGTGCGATTCATCGCATGGTCAGACATACACTTCTAGAAGAGCCACTGAAGGGATGGGACAACTCCACTATTTCCGAATTCTCTGGACTCTCCCAAACTGGAGTACACAATCAGATGCACAAATTACGAGAAGTTGGGCTAATCAGTTCCAGATTACAAGGAAGATGGCACGTCAACGTACTTCGTGGCGGTTCAATGGCCTCAGCTGTAGAATTGATTGCAGTCCAAACTCGAACCATTGCAATGATGAGATTGGCTGAATTCAGCGGAGTAATATCTGATTCTGAGTCAAGAATGCAAGAGGCTGGCGAGGAGGAGGCACAAGCGTTCAGAATCGATATTGCCGAGCCCGGGCCTACACCCGATGATTCAGACAGAATTGATTGTTTACTTGCAGATTTTGGTATTACAGGTGATCGAATCAAGAAAGGAGATGCCGTTACCCGTAGGGTCTTCGATGAGTTGGCAGAAAGTGAAAGGCCACTGACTTTGCAAACGATAGCGGACAGGGTAGGGGAGACCCGTTCTCGTACCCAACGTGTTGTCGAGCGATTACGGCAGGCAGGAATCGTAGACCGAGTGGCAATGCGTGACCGTATTGCCATGGATGTCTACACTGGATTGGTGCGTCAGTATACTGCTAGAGGAGAAGATTGGTTGATGGGTAGGGGAGGTCTTGGCAGACTGGATGAAGATGTTTCATCTGCTCTGATTAAGGGTGTTCAAAAAGAGAAGTTGAGTATAGAAAAAGTTGAGGGGATCCTTGCTACAGTATCGATTGATACTCAGCGTCTATTGCTAAACACCCTCGGTGGAAGAATGCCATATGGATATCGAATAGCAGGAAGAAATGGCGATGATATTGCCGAACGGGTGATGACGAATATCGATAGAACTCTTCGACGATTTCGTACTGTAGCCCAAAGATTAGACGATTCATTAGCAGTGGAAAATTAGGCGGCATGCCTTTTCAGCATCTCAAGGTCACATACTGCAAGTGCTTCTTCGTGAGTAGCATCTAAATCGACTGGACAGGCAACTCCTGCTTCCGCTGCATCCTGCCAAGTTCCAGCACAAACGCACCATCTATCACCGGCCTTTAATCCAGGAAAGCCAAATTGGGGGGCTGGTGTGATTAGGTCATTACCTTGTGACTTAGCAAATTGCAGGAAGTCGTCTGTTAGAATTGCACAAACTGTGTGTGAGCCTCTATCTCGTGAATCTGTATTGCAACAGCCATCCCTAAACCACCCGGTTAGTGGATCTGTTGAGCAATTTTGTAATTCCGTACCTTTGACATTGATTGAATCATGCATTATGCTGCTACCCCAGTTGAAGTAAGTTCCTTCAGGTATCTGGAAACTCGCAACCCTAATTGTTGTTGGTTTTGCAGCGAATGCAATTCTACTCTCATATTAGATGCGCCAGGAAGTCCTTTAGTGAAAGATACAGCGTGACGCTTGAGGTTCTTGCAATAACCTTCTTCGTACACCTCTGAACTCAATTGAAGATATCTTTCCCAACACCAAGAACGTGCTACTGCTGGGTTATCCTCACCCCAAGGAGGACTCTGATTTAACCATCCTAAATCTCTTTTAATCTCATGGAATATTGTCGGGCGGCCTATTGCCCCCCTTCCAATCATCAAACCTGCCGCGCCAGTGGCTTCGATACAAGCCGCAGCTGATTTAGCGTCCACCACATCGCCATTGGCGATTACTGGTATATCGACAGCCTCGACAATATCCTTGATTTGAGACCAATCCGATTCTCCGGAATATCTCTGGCGAAGGGTTCGACCATGTACGCAAATTCGCTTGACTCCTTCTGCCTCTATTCTTTGGCAAATTTCCAAAGCTGTATTAGGGCCGCTTCCTGTTCCTAATCGCATCTTCACAGTAATTGGGACATCTGCCGCTTCGATGCATGCTCGAACCATCTCGACGACTTTGTCGGGATTACGTAGTAACGCTGCACCAGCATCGTTGCGACAAACTTTTGGAGCCGGACAACCGAAATTGAGGTCAATTATGTCTGCTCGATCTTGTAGCAATTTTACTGTTTGAACCATCTCGTCAATATCACCGCCAAAGATTTGCGGGATGAATGGTGATTCACGAGGGTCAGATTCGACCTTCAGCCACGAGTGTTTTGCATGGCGAGAAAGTCCCGAAGCTGCTGTAAATTCAGTGAATGTCAAGTCTGCCCCAGTCTCAAGAGCCAACAGACGGTAGGCCAAATCGGTGACTCCCGCCATCGGAGCGAGGAATAGCGGCACTGGCTCCACCATGAAGTGTGGCGGGAGTCTATTCATCATCAATCCAACGATTGAAATGATCACGCCGACTGAAACTTCAAGACACAACAATCTCGGCCTACGTCATAGAGCAAACACTGCTTCAGGAAGGAGAGATTATGTCAGATGAACCATCGATTATGTCAGATGATCCATCCAACCACGCTGAACTTTCGTTGATGGTTGGTTCCACGTTTGCATTTACTAATGTCCCGAGAAATTTTCTAATTGTCTCAATAATTATCTCAATCTTAGGAATCTCAGTTTTGACTATCGAACCCCTGCTTATTGAAAATTCTGATTGGGAGCCTGTAGAGGCACAGATAATTGACACAGGAGTGAGTTCCATGTGGTGTGGAGATGGTTGGTGGGACGAATGTGAAGATAATGGACACTTTCCAACAGTCGAATTTTCATGGGAAATTGATGGTGTGAATTACGTAAGTGAAGATTATATCCTCTATCCTCCGAATCTGACAAGTGATTCCAAAGCAAATCAATGGCTAGAAAATCGAGGTATAATTATTGGTGCTAACATTACTGGATATGTTAATCCAAATGATAATTCAGAGGCCGTTTTAGTAAAACAATCATGGTTGGAGATTTTCTGGAAAAATGATAATGCATTTTTTTCCCTACCTTGTTTATTCTGCAATGGTATTCCAATATTCTTGTTCGTGACTGCGAGAAGATTCGAGAGCTTTGTACCAAAGGAAAGACGAAAACGGTACAAATTGCAACGGGTATCAAATAACTCTTGGATTACTCCTATTGAAGCGACGGAACTTCAAGCCGAAGCGAGGAGTGCATGGCTGAAGAAAAAGCACGGAAGCTTTACTGAAAAGGAATTTGAAGAACTATCTCGACTTTCAGCAGCCCTAGATTCATCTAATGATCAAACACCAATCGAAAGGAGCAGCTATACTCTACTATTGGATGGAAAAAAGGAAATGGAAATCAAAGTTAGTTCCCAAGGTGATTTACTAAACAAGATAAGCAATATTGACTCCGATTCCTTCATCATGTATCTTGAGGATTCAAAATCAAAGGGTAGGCAACTTGAGTTCAATTTCTTGGGAGATCGAGGAGGAGATGATTACTTGCAGATTAGAGAATTAATCGCAGATGAAGAAATAAGATCTGAAGAAATTAATGTTGAGAAAAACTTTGAGAGAATATTCTCATTCATCAAGGAAGCGTTGGATAATGCCAACAACGACGAAGATTGGTGGGATGAAAGTTAGAATTCAGAATGTTGATTCCCACTCTTCTACGTCTTGAGCGCGTTCCCAATCTGCGTAGTTTGTAGCACCGCGAGATGTTAGCATCTCTCGGGCAAGTAGCCAGTAAATTAGAGCCAACGAGCGACGACCTTTGTTATTGGCAGGGAGCGCAAGGTCAACGTTTCGAAGAGTATTGTTTGCATCTACAATTCCAACTATCGGAAGACCTGTTGATACAGCCTCTGACAGAGCCTGCGAATCGGCCGCTGGGTCGGTTACTACCAATACCTCTGGTTCAGTGTATGTTCGGAGTTTAGGATTTGTTAGTGTTCCAGGAATAAAACGGCCAACGATTCTTTTTGCGCCTATTGACTGAGCGAACTTACGTGCAGGCCTCTGTCCGTATTGACGAGCACTTACGACAAGGATTCGCTCAGGGTCGTAGCGAGATAGGAAGTTAGCGACGGTTCTGATTCTAGCATCGGTTTGATTGATGTCAATCAAATGCAGTCCGCTACCATCCGCTCGATCTTTATCGATGAATCGTTGCATATCTGAGGACTTCTGATTTGTTCCGATGTGAACCGCGTGTGTCTCATAGACATCGTACGGCACTAGTGGCGACTCATTCTCACTCATGATGTATCCTCAGTGGCGCGGCGACCTGACCTTCCCTCATAAGCGCTACGCATCGCCCCAAAGGGGCGTGAACGGTGAAATCATAGACCTTCGAGTACAGATAAATCAGTACACTCGCCATCTTCGTGTATTTCTTTAAACTGCACACAGGGCTTGGTAATCGTTAGTGTCATTTCAAAATAATCGTGAAAAGCGAATTGTGCTACACCGGGGTCAATACCATATCCCCGTGCGTCAATTTCTACCGTCCACTTTCCATTTGCCAGACTAGAAAAATCAAATCTCTCTAATGGGTAATCTTGGGTTGCCCTTACCTCCCAATATGGATTACCCCCAGATTCCTTTACACCAGGCTCCCAAACCTTGACTTCGACATATCGAAGCTCATTGCTTTCATTGAGATCAAGGAGAGTAGAATAAGGGAATTCAGCACGGAAGGTAATAGACATCTTTGATACTGTCTCGTCAAACACGATTGGGGTTTCATTTGTGTATTGGACGGATTCAAGGTCAAGAGATTCAGAAGTGAACATAACTTCCCAAAAGAACGACTCTTCCTTGTTGTTTACAAACGGTTCTTCACGCATATCTTCCATAATTTCACGTTGCATAACCAAACCCATGCAACCAGCACTAATGGTTGAAAATACCAGCATGAGTAGCAAACTGAACACGGTCAGCCGCGTGCGCATGTATGATTCTGGAACGTCTCTCAGTCTTCAACCGAACGGAAAGTAGAGCCAATAATTCTCACATTGTGGATTAACTGCTACATTGATGACCGAAGGTTATCTCCCAAAGTCGCCTCAATGACGACGAAAGGGTCTACTGAGCCGTAAGGCGTTGACGTGCCCTATGAGTACCGAGAGGCACAATCACTCTTCTTCATCTGCTGCAACACGTGGTTCGTGAACTTCTCGGAATACTACGGTTCCAACCTCGAGATGCTCGCGCAGTGCGCGGACCAAAGAGAACTTGGCATATGCCCAGTTCTGATCGTAGGCGATTGAATCAGGTAGTGTGATAGTAACATCATCGCCATCGAATTCAACCTCGAAGTCAGAGCGACCAGTATTCATTTGTAGGAGTGTAGAAACCCGCTCAGCGCGGTCCTCTACCACCTTGACGATGGTGTATGTGTAACGCAGTGTAGTACCAGCTAGAGGGTGGTTGTAATCGATTCTAGCGCGACCTGCGCGTAGCATTTGCAGTATTCCATTACGACCGCCGATTTCGACCGGAGCACCGATAGCAAGCATATTTGGGTCGCCAACGCTACGAAGTAGAACATTCTGGGAGATAGTCTCCACTAGAGACGCATCACGCTCGCCATAAGCATCGGTAGGCTCTATATCGAAAGTGTACTCATTGTCAGCCTCAGCATCGGAAAGATGAGCTTCGAAGCCAGCGATTAGGCGACCTTCTCCGACTACGGTAATCATCGGCTCGTAAGTGCGAGCTTCATCAAAGACATCGTGCTCCTTGGCAATCTCCTCTCTGGTAGTCTCGATAAGATCGCCAGATTCAGCGTTGTAAAGGTCGTATTCTACGTGAACGATTGCACCGTTGTCCATGGATTAGCCTCCTGAGGGCGACCCGCCGACCTATCTCCCCTTTTTGATACAAACGGTTCTCCCTTAGGGAGAATTTTCGGGTTTATTCCTCTTCTTCGGAGGTCACTGGGCTACTACTGAGTAGGGCTGCAAGGCCGCCCAACATGATTAGAGTCCAACCAGCCCAGACAAGGTGGGAACCCCGCAAATCGTGTACTGTGACACGGATTTCTTCAACTTCATCGGTCTCGCCTCGCATCATTGAGGTGAGGCTGATTTCTGCCTGTTGTTGATCGAGAATAAAGATCATATCTCCGCTTGGACGGACCATTCTATCTACTTCCGAGCGAGTTGATGTCCAACTAAAGCGGAGAATTCCAGGAGTCACTTCGTCGACTTTCTCTCCGTCTTTTGTGACCTCGATAACAAATCCAGCGAATCCATCGCCTATTTTGTAGTCGTATTCGGGATCTTCCTCACTTAGCAAGACAGTATCGCTGAAAGTTAGTTCGTATTCTTTGAATTCTACAGGGTTGTCTTTCTCTAGTGTTACAAGATGGCTTGGGTCGGCGCGATCTACCAAGGTAGTGGTAAGTACGTGTCCTAAGAGAAGTAGTATGAGTCCTAAGTGTGCAAGATGAGAACCAATCAATCTCAAACGGGCTGCATTAGATTTGGCGGTTATTCCATCGACTCGTAATTTCGGCAATATCTTGCGACCAGTCGTGAATACCACCTTCGCGGTTGGAGGTAGAGCCATGAATAGCCAAGTTAGCATGAACATTGCAAGAGTACCCCGTGAGATATTGTCTGTAAGCATAAGTTGGGGATCGCCTGGAAGAGAGAACTCCTCTGCGTAATATGCGAATAGTAACGAGGCGAGTAGTGTAGTAGCCATGAATGCGTTTCCACGCTTTGCATCGATGCTCTTTCCAAGAGAGTAGATTGTAATCGCTAGAATTACCAAGACTAGTATTGGAGAGCCATAGAATTCGTGAGCCGCTAGGCTGGTCCCATCTATCTCAGCGGCTAGTAATAACCAGGTCAATGTAAGGAAGGCGGCAGCAGAATACCAAGGAATTGCTCTCGCGACCTTCATGCGGACTGAAGGATCGTTGAACAATTTTGTTAGCGGCGATTCCTCTTCTTCCGCAGACATCAACCACGGGCCTAAGAAAAGTAACATCCCAATAATCGATTGTTCCAAACTTGCGGCCCACGACCAACTTGCGAACAACATTAGGAAAACTCCTCCAAATACCCAAGCCGCAGGAGGTTTCTCAGAGTCTCCTTTGATTAGCAAAAACATCAGTGCTGCTCCGACCAAAGTTATCGCTGTTGAACCCATCCAAATACCCAATGCAGGGGTAGCGACGAGCAAAGCAATGGAGACATTACGATTCTCCATTATCATCGAAGTCTTTGAAGATGAATCGAGCAGCTTCTCTTGTTGTTTTACTAACCATAAGAAAGCTGCAAAACAAAGTGATATCATAATTAGGAAATATCCTGCTACTTCCAAACCGGCTGCACCATCGTCGAATAATTGTACGATTCTTATGTACGGGTCGTTGTATTCTCTTGCTTCTTCATTACCGACGAAAGAGTGTACTGAGGCCCATACTCCATTTGCACGCGTGACTAATGTTGCATGTATTGCAAGCGCACCAGCGAGCATACCAAGAGCTGGTGAAGCAAGTATTGCAGAGTCTCTTTCGGAGTCGGTTCGCGCACGGGCATGTACAATCATCAATAGCGCGAACCAAGGCAGAATAGAGCCTGTTTCGACTGGATCCCAAGCCCAATATCCGCCCCAGTCGAGTACTGTATAGGCCCACAATCCACCTAATCCAATTCCTATGGTTCCGATTAGGAATCCAGCACGTGCCCAGTGTAGTTGGGCTTCGTGCACTCGCCTCGCCTCATGACCTTTGATAAGTCCGGCAAGAGCTATACTAGCAACTGCTAGACAGAGTGAGTAATATGCAAAAACAACCGGTGGATGAATTACCATTAGGTCGGTTTGTAGTAATGGATTGAGAGTTCCTCTCCAACCAGTTGACTCTGCAAAAGGGGAGAGAATCCAAGAAATTACAATTATCGCAGCGGTACAACCGTGCATTAGTCTGATCTCAACTGAATTCGAGACATTGCGCCCCGACATGAACCAAGTGACAGTACCCATTATTGCCGCCCAAAGCAGAAGTGGTCCGGCTCTACCTCCCCAAACAGCAGATATTCGATAGAGCAGTGGTAATTCTTCTCCACCATATCTTGAAACCAAATCCAAAACTTCGAAATCGAATATGAATGCAGTCGTCAAGAATACCCAAGGTGCGACTTGAGCCGCTAAAGTAGTATGTCTTGCTAGAGGTTCTCCTGCTGGTAATCTTGAGAAGCACCAAATTAGGCTGGAAACTATCGCCAGCAATATCAGAAGATTTCCAACAGTGGGGAGTATGGAATCACCAGCCGTAAAACTTCGCCCTTGAATAACCGAATGAAAGCATTGCAGGTATAATCCGCTTTCCGTATAGGCTTGGTCTTCGCATCAATAGTCGCAAACATACTGCTAACTTTCCATGTGGACCCATATTGCTCATTTCATCTGGGAAACACTGAGCCATGATTGACATGTCCTCGTCACTGAGATTGAATAATGCCGATTTTCCTCTCAATATTTTACCATAAGGTGGAAATTCATCGCTCCAGAGTTTCTGGTATCGAGACATCTTGCTCGCCGAGAGGTCGTCGGCTGCTATCTGCTCGGCAGCAACATCTGCTGCGAAGGTGGCTGACTTTAGAGCGAGATGAGAGCCTCCTTCAAACAACGGAGATGTGAAGCCTGCAGCATCACCGACCAGCATCAGTCCATCATCATAGGTCAATTCGAACGGTCCAGAAATTGGAATTGTGCCACCAAAGGCAGGATTACCCTTTTCCTTCCACGGAGGTGCAACTTGTTCTAGACCTTTGAAGTGGGTTGCTTCAATGAATTCATCAAGGGCCTTCTTGGTTCGGGGTTTATCCTCTGTAACCAAACCTACATTGGCTCTGCCGTCACACTTTGGAATCATCCAAAGGTAACCCTTTTCGGCGTACTCCGGCCAAATATAAAAATCGAGATAATCATCTGTCGGAACTTCAAGCATCTCATATTGCATTCCGGCGATTACCTGACCTCGAGGGTTTAAATCGAGGATTTTAGAGGTCACTCCAGCTACTCCTGATGCATCTATAACTATCTTTGTTTGAATTGGGAATTGTTCGCCATCTCCATCACAAAGCCAACCTGTGAATTTACCACTTTCGTCATATTTTTTCTCCATGCTACGCAATTTGTGAGATAGTTGCAATTGTGCCCCCTCTGATACCGCTTCCTCTGCAATCCAGCGCTCGAAAAGGTGCTTTTCCAAAACGTAGCCTTCCTCAGTGAGTTTCTTTGCTGTTCCATCTGGGAATATTACACGGATACCATGTACTCGCTTACTGATCACATGAGCAGGTAGGTCGAGTTTGAGATTATCACAGGCAACATCAGAGATACACTCTCCACAGTGTACAGGAGTTCCAATCTCCGAATGATCCTCGATTAGGATTGTTTTGAGACCCTTTCTGGCGCTATGGAGAGCAGCGTTACCGCCACCCGGTCCGGCTCCGATGACCAGCACATCGCACGTCGTGATGTCTTCCGCCACAATGGTTGGCGAAGTGGGATAGGCCATGAATCCGTCGGCTAATTTGTCCAAAATGTCATGACGAACATATTCAACGGTGAATCGCCACGCGCGGTTATGACTTGGCGTAGGCTCTCGCGTTACATCGACGCGTTAGATAGGGCAGGGGAGTTGCGTAGAGTCTCTGAACCTGTGGATTGTCATCTTGAAGCGGGGACGATTGCGGACAAGTTAGTCAAGTCGAAAGGGCCAGCTATTTTGTTTGAACAACCTCGATTGGCTGACGGTTCGATTAGTGAATTCCCCTTAGCGATGAATCTCTTCGGAACATATCAGCGAACTAATCGTGCTTTGGGTGTCGAAGAACCATCAGAAATCGGTGAACGAATGGTTGGTTTGATGAAGCCGGATATAGGTGGAATACTTCGAGCGCCGTGGACTGGTATTCCGCTAGCCTTGCAGGGAATGTCGATGGCGCCCAAGAAGGTCAGGAAGGGGTCATGTCAGCAAGTTCGCATGGCTGAACCTGATGTGACTAAACTACCGATTCCAACCACTTGGCCAGAAGATGGTGGCCCATTCATTACGCTACCATTGGTAGTAACTGCTGATCCTAATACTGGAGTCCATAATATGGGAATGTATCGAGGTCAAATTTTCGGCCCTAAGGAGGTTGGATTGCATTGGCAGCGTCACAAGCATGGAGCTGACCACGCTGCCGATTCTGGTGACAACAGAATGCCTGTTGCAATCTGTATTGGCGGGCCGCCTGAATTGATATTCTCAGCGATTGCACCACTTCCAGACAATTTGTCTGAATACGAATTTGCGGGCTTACTTGGAGGTGCTCGCTTGCGACTGACAAAGTGTCTGACTAACGACCTCTATGTCCCAGCAGAAGCAGATTTCGTAATCGAGGGCTATACAATTCCTGGAGAGACAAAACTCGAAGGTCCATTCGGAGATCATTTCGGCTACTATTCATTAGCTGAGCAATATCCTTTCATGCACGTAACTGCCATCACGCATAGGAAAAACGCCGTTCTACCTGCAACCATAGTTGGAGTTCCGCCAATGGAAGATGGATATTTGGGTGAATCGGTGGGAGATGCGTTCCGTCCGGTTCTGAAATTTCAACACAGAGATGTCGTTGATCTATTCCTACCGCTAGAAACTGGATTTCACAATTTAGCGATTGTGGCTAGTAAACAACGCTATCCTCGACAGGCTCGCAAGACATCATTAGGGCTACTTGGGGCTGGTCAATTGATGTTCCTAAAATCGATTATCGCTTGCGACCCAGATCATCCAGTGAAGGACCTAGATGCTCTTCTTGATGCCTTGGACTCTAGGGTTGACATCTCGGATGATGTACAAGTTCTGAAAGGCCAAGTTGCTGACTCACTTGCACATGCCTCGCCTCATCTAAATGTGCATGATAAAGTGATGATTGATGCTTCAAGCCCAACCCATGATGATCCAATGTTTAGGCTTACAATCCCTGATGGACCCGGCGAGTCACTTATTGATTCTGTGAACAAAATTGAGGGTATTAATCAAGTCAGAATGCTGCGTCCTTCGATGATGGTTGTAACCACGCATATCGAAGATGGACCAAGGCCAGAAGAATCAGTTGAAACCGTTAATGAGGAAGGGGCTGCAGCGCAGAGAGAACATATCATAAATCTCAGAGATGCTATCTGGTCGCTAAATGGCTCAGAAAATCTGCGCTGGCTATTCATCACAGATGATGATGCCGACTTACAGGCGGATGGTTGGAAAAGGAAATTACTGTGGCAATTTTTCTGTAGATTCGATGTGGCAAGAGACTTACATTTCGATGAGAATCGTTCTCGACTTGCTTGGGATGCAACCGCACCGATTCCGAGCAATACAGGACCCCATCCAGTTAGGCGTTGGCCTGGAGTAACTCTTCATGACACTGAAGTAGAGACTAAGGTTGACGCTTGGATGAAAGAAAATAATCTATGAGGTCGGATTATGGGGGCCAAAGAAATTCTCGAATTCGTCAAAGTTGAGCATACACTCTTCTCATTACCATTCGTTCTAATAGGTTACATTCACGCTCACAATCAATTCATCGATCAGCTTCCAAGCGACTCTAGTTGGATGTCTGTGGACATTGTTTGGATTCTAATTGCAGCGGTCGGGGCAAGGGGCCTTGCAATGACTCTTAATCGTATCATTGATCGTGATATAGATGCTCAAAATCCGCGTACTGAAAGCCGACATCTAGTAAGTGGCTCAATGTCTATGCGAACCGCTTGGAATTTAGCTTTGGCATTCTTGATTGTGCTATTATTCAGTGCCTGGCAACTAAATGAAGTCGCATTGATGATGGCTTGGTTACCTGTCTTAGCATTCGTAATTTATCCATACACCAAGCGTTACACTTGGGGTTGTCACCTTTGGTTGGGGCTCTGTCTTGGTTTGGCTCCCGCAGGCGCTTGGTTGGCACTCTCGGCTGATGTCCATCGGTGGGGTGCAATACTAGATTCACATTGGTATCCTACCATCTTCTTCATCAGTTTAGGGGTGGCTCTCTGGATTACTGCCTTTGATATCAATTATGCTCGTATGGATGTTGAAAGCGATCGCAAACAAGGAATTCATTCATTCCCAGCGAGATTCTCGGAACAAGCAACTACACGAACATCAGTGCAACTGACTTTACTTTGGTTTGCTTGCTTTGCAATCGCCGACCCGATGGATGAAATTTATTTCTTAGCAGCCGCTGGAATTATGGCGATTGCAAATATCGCTGTTATCATTACCAGAGAAAGACTTGCAGATTTTCAAACCACTCTATTCCGAGTTTCAATGCTGACCGGTTGGGTCTTGTTGGCAGCAATTATCATACATGAACCAAGCACTGTTGGAACGCAATAAGAGGTTAATTTCAATATCAGAGTTCAATAACTCCCAAGATAAGCACGATATCCCTCAGGTGATGCCAATGTCAGATGTCAGCATGTTCCACCTTCATTCAGAATATGACACGGCGGGGGACCAAGAGGCAGCGATTGATAGACTGATGGAACAAATCGAAGCTGGTCAAGAGCGCTGTGTCTT
>Ga0208130_1000114_pt1 | contig 42927 bp, 56 predicted proteins | sample ETNtaG_31_FD_185771 | JGI IMG/M metagenome (GOLD analysis project Ga0208130, IMG submission 185771) | Marine microbial and viral communities from oxygen minimum zone, Eastern Pacific Ocean - ETNP201310SV78 (SPAdes) (version 2) | ecosystem: Environmental > Aquatic > Marine > Oceanic ... | reverse complement strand
CAACAAATGCCAGCAAATGTGCAAGAAGAAGTAGTAACTCGACTCAGAGGTGAGTGAGTTTCATTTCTTGCCCGTAAGATGGTCTAGGCGCTTTTTACAAAAAGTAGTTGTAGTACAGAGTGCAATCATTACAATAGAACAAACCGGAACAACCGGAAAACAGAAAGAAACTTGAGGAAAGATAATGGCTAAGGAGACGTTCGAACGAACTAAACCTCACGTGAACGTGGGGACGATGGGTCACATTGACCACGGAAAAACCACCTTGACAGCAGCTATAACAAAGGTTCTAAGCGACAATGTAGACGGTAGCGCATTCACCGAATTTGAAAACATTGACAAAGCTCCAGAAGAACGCGAACGAGGTATAACGATTAATGTTGCTCACGTCGAGTATGAGACAGATAACAGGCACTATGCGCACGTTGACATGCCCGGACACGCCGACTACATCAAGAACATGATTACTGGAGCAGCTCAAGTAGATGGCGCAATTCTAGTTGTCTCAGCAGCTGATGGGCCGATGCCACAAACTCGTGAACACGTCCTCCTAGCTCGACAAGTTGGAGTTCCAAAGATCATTGTTGCCCTCAACAAAGTTGACATGGTGGACGATGAAGAATTACTAGAACTCGTTGAAATGGAAGTTAGGGAACTACTAGATGAATACGACTTCCCAGGCGATGACACGCCGATATACCCCGTTTCAGCTCTAAAAGCTCTTGAAGGTGATGCTGATGCAGCCAACCAAATTCTTGAACTTATGAGTCAAGTTGATGAATACATCCCTCTTCCTGATCGTGACGTCGATAAACCATTCCTGATGCCAATTGAAGACGTTTTCTCTATCACGGGACGTGGAACTGTAGTCACTGGAAAGGTTGAACAAGGAAAAGTTCACACCGGTGACGAAATAGAAATAATTGGTATCAAAGAAACCCAAACAACTACATGTACCGGCGTTGAAATGTTTCGTAAATTACTTGACGAAGGGCAAGCCGGTGACAACATCGGTGCACTTCTGCGAGGTATTGACAAGGAAGAAGTAAACCGCGGTCAAGTCCTAGCTGCACCGGGAAGTATCACACCACATACCAAATTTGAAGCAGAGGTCTACGTATTGTCAAAAGAAGAAGGTGGACGTCACAAACCTTTCTTCTCTAACTACCGCCCTCAGTTCTATTTCCGTACAACAGATGTCACCGGAACCATTAATCTTCCAGACGGAACGGAAATGTGTATGCCTGGCGATAACACCAAGATGGAAGTAGAACTAATTGCTCCAATCGCTATGGACGAAGGTTTACGTTTCGCTATCCGTGAGGGTGGACGAACCGTTGGTGCTGGCGCAGTAACAAAGATCATCGAATAGGTTCTACCTCATGGCAGCAGGACAAAAGATAAGAATTCGACTAAAAGCCTACGACCATGAGGTAATTGATCAGTCAACACGAAAAATAGTTGAAACTGTCAAAAGAACTGACGCGAATATCAGGGGCCCGATTCCATTACCAACGGATAAGCACAGATTTACTGTTATTAGGTCACCTCATAAGTACAAGGATTCAAGAGAGCATTTTGAGATGCGTATTCATAAACGTTTGTTAGATATTCTCAACCCCTCTGCGAAGACAGTGGACTCTCTTCAGCGTCTTGACTTACCAGCTGGTGTTGACATTGAGATAAAGATCCAGCAATCCTAAATATTTGTTCTATTGGACTGAACTAAGAGCGATTACTAAATAACGTAACATTTAAGGTTGCGTGTTGGTGCTCACTGCATATCTAGATATGATTGAACGCCGTGCGACAAAGCAAACGTCGCAGGTCTGAGAAAGCCATATTCACTATGGAACTCCTCAGCGCAGCATAACGTTGAAAGAACACCGAAACACTAAATACACGAGAGATTGAGGATTCCTCATGGCAGGAAAAGCGATCGTCGGCCGAAAGGTCGGCATGACACAAATATGGAACGAAGAGAACCGTGTGATCCCTGTTACTGTACTCGAGGTCGCTCCTTGTAGAGTCGTGCAAATTAAAACACCTCAGACTGATGGGTATAGCGCATTACAAGTTACTCAAGGAGAAGTAGCTGAGAAGAATCTAAACCAGCCCCAAATAGGGCACTTTGACAAGGCCGGAGTAGAACCAGGACGAAAACTCCTAGAATTACGTTTAGATGACATTGACGGCTATGAAATCGGTCAAGAAATCTCTGCAGAAATCTTTTCCGAAGGCGAAATAGTTGACGTCACGTCAGTGAGCAAGGGAAAAGGTTTTGCCGGCGTAATGAAACGACATGGTTTTGCGGGACAAAGAGCTAGCCACGGAGCACATAAAGTACACCGAAAACCGGGTGCAATCGGTCAGTGTGCCACTCCTTCCCGAGTTTTTAAAGGAAAAAAAATGCCTGGCCGAATGGGAGCCCAAAAGACAACAATTATGAACCTTCAAGTCGTAAAAGTTGATTCAGAATCAGAAATTCTCCTCATCAAAGGATCAGTTCCAGGACCAAAGGGTGCAACAGTCGTTGTTAGAAATGCAACAAAAGTCCCTGTAAGTACAGGTGACGCACAATGAGTAAAGTCGATATAAAAAAATCTGATGGCGCCAAATCAGGCACCATTGAACTAGATGAAAACATTTTTGGTATTGAACCAAATGTTGCTGTTATGCATCAAGTGGTTAACGCGCAATTAGCTGCCAAGCGATCCGGTACACATAGCACCAAGACGCGTGCGGAAGTTCGTGGCGGTGGAGCAAAGCCATGGAAGCAAAAGGGAACCGGACGGGCAAGAGCAGGTTCTTCTCGAATTCCTCACTGGCGCGGGGGTGGAATAGCATTAGGTCCAAAGCCACGCGACTATTCACAACGAACGCCAAAAAAAATGAAAAGACTGGCTCTCCGATCTGCTCTTTCAGACCGTGCTCAGTCAAATAGCGTTTATGTCGTTGACGCTTGGGAGTTTGAAACACCGAGCACGAAAGCAGCAAAGACGGCACTTGAAGCCATAGGAGCTGAAGGAAAAGTACTCATCGTCACTAACGCAGAAGATGCAAATACTGAAAAAAGTTTCCGTAATCTCAGTAATGTGAACGTGCTCTCTTCAGATCAGCTCAATGTCTTTGATATTCTTGTCAGCGATTCCATTGTGTTCACCAAAGACAACCTCCCGACAATGAATCAGGTTTCAGCTGCATCTCAGCCCAACAACGAGATAGAGGAAGCATAGTCATGGACGGCAGAGACATCATACGTAAACCAATTGTTAGCGAAAAGTCATATGTTCTTATTGAAGAAAATGTCTATACTTTCGAAGTCCATCCAGAAGCAACTAAACCTCAGATCCGTGAAGCTGTCGAGCAAATCTTCGGGGTGCGCGTCACAAAAGTTAACACCCTCAATAGAAAAGGAAAGCGGAAAAGAAACCGAAAGAACTTTTCATACGGTAAACGCTCCGATCAAAAGCGAGCTCTCGTCACAGTCGCCGAAGGTGACTCTATTGAATTGTTTGATGTATAGGGGAAAAAGTGGCAATTAGAAGACGCAAACCAACAAGTCCAGGGCGAAGATTCCAAACACAAGCTGACTTTTCAGAAATCACCAAAACAACACCTGAAAAGTCACTAACCACGAGCAAACCAAAAACTGGTGGACGTAACAATTATGGACGCAAAACGTCACGTCACCGTGGAGGTGGCCATAAGCAGCTGTACCGCCAAATTGATTTCCGCAGAGACAAAGCTGGGGTTCCTGCCACAGTCGCATCAATAGAATATGATCCAAATCGAACTTGCCGAATCGCCCTACTTCACTACCACGACGGAGAGAAGCGGTATATTCTTGCTCCTAACTCTCTTGAAGTGGGAGAGGTAATTCAGTCTGGACAAGGGTCAGAAATACGAGTCGGCAACGCATTGCCATTACGGTACATACCCGTAGGAACGGTAGTTCACAACATTGAATTGCGACCTGGTGGCGGCGGGAAACTAGCCAGAAGCGCTGGTTCTAGTGTTCAATTGGTAGCTAAAGAAGGAAGGTATGCTACTTTACGTCTTCCAAGCACCGAAATGAGAAGGGTGCCAATCGATTCCATGGCCACCGTTGGGTCCGTAGGAAATTCTGAACATGAACTGATAAAGATCGGTAAAGCTGGTAGGAACCGTTGGAAAGGGAAAAGGCCTCAAACCAGAGGTGTCGCTATGAACCCAGTTGATCACCCGCATGGTGGTGGAGAAGGAAAGACTTCTGGAGGAAGACACCCAGTTTCTCCTTGGGGTAAGCCAGAATCTCGAACACGAAGCAAAAAGAAACAATCTCAGAAACTAATCGTACGTCGTCGCCGAACAAGAGGCTCACGCCGGTAAAGGAACAATTATGCCTAGAAGCCTAAAAAAAGGACCATTCGTGGATTCACACCTCCTAAAGAAAATCGATGCGTTGAACGCTTCGGGTTCTAAAGAGGTAATCAAAACATGGTCAAGGCGATCAACAATAATCCCTGACATGATTGGGCACACGGTAGCGGTTCATGACGGACGCAAACACGTACCTGTTTATGTAACTGAAACAATGGTGGGGCACAAACTTGGTGAATTTGCTCCCACAAGAACATTCAAGTTTCACGCTGGGCAGGAAAGAGGGGTCCGATAATAATGACGGCAACTAAAACTAACGAGAGACCCGGCACCCGAGCACAAATTAAATATGTCCGCTCCTCTGCATATAAGGTACGAGAAGTACTAAACCTCATCAGAGGTAAATCTTTCTTTGAAGCTACTAATATTCTCACATTCTCCGAACGAAGAATAAGCGACACCGTCCTTAAATGTCTCAATTCTGCTGCGGCAAACGCAGAGAATAACGATGATATTCCTGTGGAGGAACTATTTGTATCGGCATGCTATGCAGATGAAGGTCCAACCTTGAAAAGGTGGCGACCTCGTGCTCGTGGTCGAGCTACTCGAATCAGGAAACGAACCTGCCATATTACGTTAATTCTTGGAAGGTATTCTCCAGAAGAACTAACTGAACAACGAGACCGAGCGGAACTTAAAGGGAGCCCAACACAACAAAGCGCTGCCGAAGCAAGAAAGAGAAGGGTAGCGAAGTCAAAGGAATCCGAACTCGAAAGCCAATCAGAAGAAGGTCAGTCTGAAGAGGATTCTGAGATACTTGCTGACGCAGTTGAAGTTTCTTCAACAGAGCAGCAGGATACCGAAGAAGAATCAAGCGTTGAATCTGAAGATAGCCCATACGGCGAAGGCTCCGCCTTTGCCCTTGAGGATGGGTCAGCGCCAAGTTCAGATTATGTCATCAAGGCAAAAGTCTCAACAAAGATTTATCACCCCGAAGAATCATCCTTCTTCGGAAGAACAAAAGCTGACATCTGGTTCACTGACGCAGAAACTGCAGAAGCTGCAGGGTTTAGACTCCCGAATAGTATGCAAAATGAAGACGCGGAATCAGAAGAAGGCCAGATTGATAATGATGGGGAGAACGAATAATGGGTCAGAAAGTTAATCCATACGGATTTCGCTTAGGCGTCACTACCGACTGGAAATCAAGATGGTTTGCCGATAGAGAGTACGCTGACTTTGTCATTGAAGATTGGGAAGTTCGCAATTTCATAATGACCGAATTGCCCCATGCTGCAATCTCTCGAGTAGAGGTTGAAAGGACGAGAGATAGATTACGAATCGACGTCCATACTGCTCGCCCCGGAATCGTTATTGGTCGTAAAGGAGCTGAAGCGGATCGACTCCGAGCTGGGCTAACAGAAATAACTGGAAATCAGAAAGTACAGTTAAATATTCAAGAAATCAAACAACCAGAGCTTGATGCAGCACTCATCGCTCAAGGTGTAGCAGATCAACTTGCCGGCCGAGTAGCGTTCAGAAGAGCCATGAAACGTGCAGTGCAGAATGCACAAAAAGCAGGTGCTCTTGGAATACGAGTACAATGCTCCGGAAGACTTGGTGGCGCAGAAATGTCAAGATCTGAATGGTATCGAGAAGGCCGTGTGCCTCTGCACACACTTCGAGCAGATATTGACTATGGCTTTAGAGAAGCTCATACAACATACGGGCGAATAGGAGTCAAGGTTTGGATATATCGTGGAGATATTCTTCCCTATAAAGTTCAGGCCGAGGATAAAATTGACCGTGAAGCGGCTATGGCAGCAGGAGAAACTTCTGGCCCAAGCCAAGGCAAACAGGTAGTTTCATCATCTGCAGCACGAAACAAGGTTTCTAACGACAAAGAAGAATCTGAAGTTGAAGAGCTGACTCCACTGGTACAAGAAGCTGATCCTGAGTTCGAAAAGCTTCTTGATGAAGAAGAACAAATAGCAAAGTTGACAAACTCCAAGAACCAAACACCAATCTTTAGACCAGGAGAAGCCGACTAATGTTAATGCCAAGAAAAGTAGCACACAGAAAACATCATCGTGGGCGCATGAAAGGTAACGCTAAAGGAGGCAATGAAGTTTCCTTCGGTGATTTTGGTATTCAGGCTTTAGAGCCCGGATGGATTACTGCGAGACAAATCGAAGCTGCTCGTATTGCTATGACTAGACATATTAAGCGTGGCGGTAAAGTTTGGATAAATATCTTTCCAGATAAGCCTGTCACAGAAAAACCGGCCGAAACAAGAATGGGTTCAGGTAAAGGAAACGTGGAGCGCTGGGTTGCCGTAGTTCGTCCTGGACGAGTTTTGTTTGAGCTTTCTTACCCTGACGAAGAAATCGCAAGGCAAGCAATTAATCGCGCCATACAAAAACTTCCAATAAAAGCAAAGTTTGTTAGCAGAAAGGAAGGTTTCTAATGGCCAAAGATCTAAAAGATGTAAACGATGGAGACCTCATAGAAGCACTGAATGACTCAAAAGAAGAACTCTTTAATCTCAGATTTCAACTCGTGACTGGTCAACTTGATAACTACAGCCGAATAAAAGAGGTAAAGAAAGAAGTTGCACGTGCAATGACAGAACTGCGTGCACGCGAGATTGCGGCAGCGGAAGCACTGGAGAGTAACGATGACTGATCAAAACGAAAACCGACCTAATCCAAGAAAAATAAGAGAAGGCCTTGTTGTGTCAACTTCAATGGACAAAACAGCAGTGGTAGCCATTGTTGATCGCGTCAGACATCGTCGCTACAACAAGACTGTTCAGCGTACAAAAAAACTTTTCGTTCATGATTCTGACAATGATCTTAATGTCGGAGACAGGGTCCGCATCCAAGAAACTCGGCCGTTATCGAAGAAGAAGCGATGGAGAATTCTAGAGATACTGGAGCGTGCCCGATGATACAACAAGAGTCACGTCTTAAAATTGCAGACAACTCTGGCGCAAAGGAAGTACTGGTGATCAAAGTCCTAGGAGGTTCTAAAAGACGTTATGGAGCCATTGGCGATATTTTTGTAGCAACAGTCAAGGATGCAATCCCAGGCGCGCAGGTCAAAAAAGGCGACGTTGTTAAATGCGTAGTAGTTCGAACCAAAAAAGAGAGCAGAAGAATGGATGGCTCTTACATACGTTTCGATGAAAATGCTGCGGTGCTAATCAACGAAGCGCGTCAGCCAAGAGGTACACGTATCTTTGGCCCCGTTGGAAGAGAACTGCGCGATAAGCAATTCATGAGAATCGTTTCACTGGCACCGGAGGTCCTTTAAATGAAGATTAGAAAAGGTGACAAGGTCGTTGTACTGGCTGGTAAAGATAAAGGCAAAGAAGGGGAAGTCTCATTTCTATTCCCTAAAGAAGGGAAACTTTTAGTCACAGGCGTGAATATTGCCAAGAAGCATCAACGCCCAACTAGAGAGACAATGCAAGGTGGAATCATTGACAAAGAAATGGCACTTGACATTTCCAATGTGGCTATTGTCAGTCCTGAGGATGGAAAACCTACTCGCGTTGGATACCGATTCGATAGCAACGGAACGAAAGTAAGAATATGCAAGCGAACAGGAGCTGACCTCTAATGACGACATCACTAGTTCCGCGATTAAAAGATCAATACAATAACCAGATTCGAATGAAACTTAAAGATGATCTCGGTAAATCCAACGTAATGGAAGTCCCTCAGATCACTAAGATTGTTGTAAATATGGGTGTAGGCGAAGCTGTTACGAGATCATCACTCCTTGAGGGAGCAATTTCCGATTTGAGTGTAATAACAGGTCAGAAGCCAATGCTAACTCGTGCAAAAAAATCAATAGCCGGATTCAAACTTCGTGAAGGAAACGCTATCGGAGCCAAAGTCACTCTTCGGGGTGACCGAATGTATGAATTTCTAGACAGATTAATCAATTTGGCAATCCCCAGAGTACGTGACTTTAGAGGCCTTTCCCCTAAGTCATTTGATGGAAACGGAAATTACACGTTTGGGGTAACTGAACAACTAATTTTCCCAGAAATTGATTATGACAAGATAGACGCAACAAGGGGTATGGATATAACGATCGTTACCTCAGCTAAGAATGATCAAGAAGGAAAAGCACTCCTTGATTCATTCTCATTCCCATTCAGAATAGAAGGACAAAATTAAACATGGCGAAAAAAGCTCTTGTAAATAAACAGAAAAAAACACCAAAGTACAAAGTGCGCGCTTACACACGATGCAGGCGTTGTGGTCGCCCACGTTCTGTATATCGCAAGTTCGGCCTATGCAGAGTTTGCCTTAGGGAATTAGCACATGCGGGGGATTTACCCGGCGTGACAAAGGCCAGTTGGTAGGAGGTGATTAGTAGATGACAATGACAGACCCAGTAGCGGATATGCTAACAAGAATACGAAACGCTAACACTGCTATGCATGATGATGTCGCTATGCCCTCATCAAAGCTCAAAGAGTCGCTAGCAACCTTATTGCATAAGGAAGGGTACATCAATGCATTTAACGTCTCCGAAAATGAAGAGGCGCCTGGTAAAACTTTAACTATAGAGATGAAGTACTCTCCATCGCGAGCACGTGTCATCTCTGGCATTAAGCGAGTATCAAAGCCAGGATTGAGGGTGTACTCAAAATCAACCGATATTCCAAGAGTCCTCGGAGGGTTGGGAGTTGCAGTAGTTTCAACTAGTCAAGGATTAATGAGTGATCGGGAGGCACGGAAACGTCGAATGGGCGGAGAAATTCTGTGTTACGTCTGGTAAAGAGGGAAATATGTCACGTATAGGAAAGACACCAATTGAAATTACATCCGGCGTTGAAGTAGTAGTGACTGCTGACTCTGTTGAAGTTAAGGGTCCCAAAGGAACGCTTGAGCAAAGTATTCCAGAAGGCATTGAAGTCCAAAAAGAAGATGAGACTATCATCGTCAAACGAGATAACGATCTGCGTGAAACAAAAGCACTTCACGGACTTGTTAGATCCTTAATTAACAACATGGTCCAAGGAGTAACGGAAGGGTATCAAAAGCAGCTCGAGCTTGTGGGTGTTGGTTATCGTGCCCAATCAAAAGGAAGCAACGCTTTAGAGCTGCAACTCGGCTTTAGTCACCCTGTTAAATATTCTGCACCAGAGGGGATAACATTAGAAGTCCCTTCCCAAACAGAGATCAATATCAGCGGAATAGACAAGCAAGTAGTTGGTCAAGTCGCAGCTGATATCAGAGCTCTCAAGAAACCAGAACCTTACAAGGGTAAAGGGATACGGTATGTTGGCGAGCACATAATACGCAAAGCCGGAAAGACAGCAAAGTAGGACGAAACTATGGTTAATGCAGCAAAGCACAAACGAGATGGGCGGATAAGGAGACATAACCGACTTCGAAGAAAAGTACATGGGACAGGCACAAGGCCACGTCTTGCTGTTTTTCGATCTAACCGTCATATTTCTGCTCAGATTATCAATGATGAGGAAGGGAAAACTATCGTTTCTGCATCAAGTCTTGAATCAGAAATACGATCAGGAAACACAGGGTCCAAAGAGGCGGCAACAAAAGTCGGGAAGCTTATTGGAGAGAGGGCTAAGTCTGCTGGTATTTCTTCCATTGTTTTTGACAGAGGTGGACTGAAGTACCACGGAAGAGTTGCAGCAGTAGCTGAAGCAGCGCGCGAATCAGGATTGGAATTTTAATGGAAACGAATGAAGAAAAGGCACCAGGAGAATTACGAGACTCCCGAGTTATTCACATCAACCGAGTCGCAAAAGTTGTCAAGGGAGGGCGAAGGTTTTCTTTCACAGCTCTCGTCGTTATTGGCGATGGCGAAGGCCGAGTTGGTCTTGGATACGGGAAAGCGAAAGAAGTGCCTTTAGCTATCCAAAAAGGAACAGAAGAGGCGAAGCGAAATCTATTCAGAGTTCCCATGGCAGGGTCAACCGTTACCCACCCAATTATTGGAGAAAATGGCGCTGGTCGCGTAATGCTTAAACCTGCAGCTCCTGGTACCGGAGTAATAGCTGGTGGAGCTGCAAGGATCATCTTAGAGGAAGCAGGAATTCGTGATGTACTGTGTAAGTCGCTAGGTTCTCCAAATCACATCAACGTTGCTCGTGCAACTATAGATGGTTTACGAAACCTACAACGACCTGATCAAATTGCGAACCTCCGGGGTCTCGCAGCAGAAGAGTTCGTCCCAGGGGGAATGCTCACTGCATATAAAGAATCAGAGCGCACTGTTCGCGAATTGGAGAAGAACTAAAATGGCATTAAAAGTTACTCAAATCCGTTCATCAATAGGATCAAAACCAAAACAACGAGGAACCCTTCGAGCGCTAGGTTTAGGGCGAATAGGAAAATCTCATACACTACCTGACAAGCCTGAGATTCGTGGAATGATCAATACAGTTCCGCACCTCATTGAAGTCGAAGAAGTTTCTTAAGCAACATTTTTGAGAGGAATATCATGAAAATCCATGACTTACAGCCACCTGAAGGTTCGAACAGAGGTTCTAAACGCGTAGCCAGAGGAATTGGCGGCAAAGGTGGAAAAACAGCAGGAAGGGGATCAAAGGGGCAACGAGCCCGAAATACGGTCCGAGTCGGATTTGAGGGTGGCCAAAACCCACTGCACCTCCGTCTTCCTAAATTACGGGGATTCAATAACCCGTTCCGCGTTGAGTATCAGGCAGTCAATCTTGACACAATCGCTGAAACAGGGATGACAGAGGTATCTCCAAGCTCATTACATGAAAAAGGACTAGTGAGAAAGAACTCTCTTGTCAAGATTCTTGGGCGAGGAGAAATTTCAACAAAAATTGACGTTTCTGCTCATGCCTTCTCAAAATCGGCTGAGGAAAGTATTACAGCTGCAGGTGGAACTGTCACTGTATTACCAAAACCTTGGGGCGAAGGCCGGCCACCTGCCAAGGGGAACGCATTAACCAATAGATGAGACCTAATTCTTATCAGCTAGGATAAATATATGGCAGCCAGTATCTTAAACATGTTTCGTGTTGAAGACTTACGAAATAAGGTCTTATTCACATTGGGAATGCTGGCCCTTTATCGTGTTGGCTGTTTTGTTCCCGCCCCAGGTATCGATATCGATGCGATTCAATTACTTAAGGAAACAACAGATGAAAATGGTGGTGCTTTAGCTTTTTTGCGCCTCTTTTCCGGAGGGGCTTTAACTCAGTTCGCAATCTTTGCGTTGGGTATCATGCCGTACATTACAGCTTCAATCATCATGCAAATTTTAGGTGTCGTAATACCCCGAGTTGAGCAGTGGCAACAGATGGGTGCAGTCGGGCAAAGAAAAATCACACAAGCAACTCGCTATCTGACTATAGGTATTGCATTAATTCAATCAACCGCATTCGCATTCCTTTTCCATAATGGTGGAGGAGGATTCGGAAGCGCCCCAAGTAGCGGTACTCAATTAGATCTACTTCCAAAATTCACAGCCCCACGAGTAGCTCTTGTTGTGCTAACCCTTACCGCAGGTACCGCTCTTTTGATGTGGATGGGAGAATTAATCAGCCAAAAAGGCATAGGAAACGGAATGTCACTAATCATTTTTGCGTCCGTGGTTTCTGCTCTACCTAACCAAGGAGCTCTCGTCAGAACAGATGCCGGTATGGGTGGTTTGATCGGAGTGATCATACTGTTTGGTGCGATGCTGGTTGCTATTGTATTCGTAGAGCAAGGTCAAAGGCGAATACCCGTTCAGTTCGCAAAGCGTGTCGTAGGGCGTAAACAATACGGTGGTCAAAGTACCTACATACCTCTCAAAGTCAACCAGTCCGGGGTAATTCCGATCATTTTCGCCAGCTCGGTACTATACCTTCCACAATTGTTGGTATCAGTCCTCCCATCAGATAATGACCCAGCAAATAAAACTTGGGGAGAATCGATACAAAGTTGGATTGACAGCAATCTAGTGGTCAGCGACAGCCCCTTCTATCTTCTTTTCTTCGGGTTGCTAATTGTCGGGTTTTCTTACTTCTATACTGCTATAACATTTGACCCAGTGAAACAGGCAGACAACATCCGAAAACAAGGAGGATTCATTCCAGGCATTCGACCCGGTCCTCAAACGGAGCGTTATTTGGGCAAAATTTTAAACCGTATAACGTTAGCTGGAGCAATCTTTATTGCTCTTGTAGCTCTAGCACCCACATTTATTTTGGCAAAAGTACTTGATCAAGGAAATGTAGGGCAGGTTTCTTTCGGTGGTATCTCTATATTGATTGCAGTTGGAGTTGCGCTTGAAACAATGAAACAAATTGACAGCCAACTTATGATGAGAAACTACGAGGGTTTCTTGAAATAACCACCATAAACAGAGGGATAATTCATGACACTAGGTATGGTCATTTTGGGTCGACAAGGTTCCGGGAAAGGAACGCAAGCAGTTCACATAGCGGAACGGTTTCAAATCGTTCATATTTCAACCGGAGACATGTTGCGGTCTGCTGTGCAAGAGGGAACCGAGCTTGGGCTTAAGGCAAAATCAATTATGGATTCGGGAGGACTCGTGACTGATGACGTGGTTAACGGAATCGTGGCAGAAAGACTTGCTAAAGATGATGTTCAGAACTCAGGATTCCTCCTTGATGGTTACCCTCGAACGGTTGGTCAGGCTACGGAGCTCAAACAATTGGTCGGCGACAGCCTCAAGCTTGCTATAAATCTAGATGTTTCAATTGAAGAGGTAACTCAGCGGATGATGAGCCGAGGTCGTGAAGATGACACTCCAGAAGCTATTGCAAGGCGACTTGAATTATATGAAGCTGAGACAGCGCCTTTGATTGAATGGTTCGAAAATGAAAATATCTTATGCGTGATTGATGGTCTGGGTACTGAAATTGAAGTCCATCGGCGAGTAATAGAAGAAATACAGAGAAATATCTAATGATTCAAAAGATAACTAGAATCAAATCCCCTTTGGGTTGGGGAGTGACAGTAATGCCGGTAGGATTTTCATTTGGCTTTGCGCGCAGAAATACCTGTTCTCAAACCCTATAATTAGTAAGGAGATAGACACTGGCTAAATCAAAAGAAGATGCAATTGTAATGGAGGGAACTGTAGTGGAACCGCTCCCAAATGCAATGTTTCGAGTAGAACTAGAAAACGGACATAAAGTCTTAGCTCACATTTCTGGCAAAATGAGAATGCATTACATTCGCATACTTCCTGGGGATAAAGTGCAAGTTGAACTTACACCGTACGACCTAGAGCGTGGTCGAATCACCTACAGATATAAATAAAGTCAAGTCTAAAAAGGATCCAATGAAAGTTCGAACAAGTGTCAAAAAAATGTGCGACAAATGCCGTGTCATTCGACGTAGCGGAGTTGTTCGCGTAATTTGTTCGGTTAACCCCCGTCACAAGCAAAGGCAAGGATAAGAATGGCACGTATTGCTGGTGTAGATATACCGAGAGAAAAAAGAGCTATTGTCTCCCTCACTTACATTTATGGAATTGGCAGAACGCTCGCATCTCATGTTTGCGAGGCGACAGACATTGACGAGAATACTCGTGTGATGAACTTGACTGACGAAGAAGTTGCTAAATTGCGTAGCTACATCGAAGGCGAACTACGTGTTGAGGGTGACCTGCGACGAGAAGTACAACAAGATATCAAGCGTAAAATGGAAATAGGTTGTTATCAAGGTATCCGTCACCGACGAGGGCTTCCTGTGCGTGGTCAGCGAACTCACACTAACGCACGCACGCGAAAAGGCCCCAAGAAAACAATTGCTGGCAAGAAGAAAGTTCTCAAATAATTATGGCTACTCAAAATTCTGGTGCTCGACGCCCCAAAAAACGTGAACGTAAGAACATTTCTCACGGAGTCGCACATATCAAAAGTTCCTTCAATAATACGATCGTGACTATCAGCGATCAGCAAGGAAACGTTCTAGCTTGGGCTTCAGCTGGAAATGTGGGGTTTAAGGGTTCAAGAAAAAGCACCCCTTTTGCTGCTCAGTTAGCTGCTGAAGAATGCGCGAGAAAAGCTATGGACCACGGTATCCGAAAAGTTGACGTCGAGGTCAAAGGACCAGGTTCAGGCAGAGAAACTGCAATTCGATCACTTCAAACAGCGGGAATTGAAGTTACTGGAATTAAAGATGTTACTCCTTTACCACACAACGGATGTACCGTCGTTAAGAGACGGAGGGTTTGATATGTCTAGGTATACCGGACCTAAAGCCCGAGTCTCCAGAAGGCTTGCAACTAACATATGGGGCACTAAAGGAGAAGCTGACGCACTTGAAAAGCGCCCATACCCCCCAGGCGAACATGGCAGGACTGGACGTCGAGGAAATGCATCTGAATACAAAGTGCAGCTTCAAGAAAAACAAAAAGCCCGCTTCACTTACGGTTTAACTGAAAGACAATTCCGAAATATCTTTAAAGAAGCCAGTAGAAGAGAAGGCGTCACTGGCGATAACATGCTCCGATACCTTGAGCTTCGTTTAGATAATTTTGTATATCGATCAGGATGGGCTTCCACCCGCCCTCAAGCAAGACAGTTCGTAAACCATGGTCACGTCTCTGTAAATGGTAAGCGAGTAGATATTCCTAGTTACCGACTTCGGAAGGACGATGAAGTCACTTTGCGAGATAAAGCGAAAGGGATGATCGTCATTCAATGGAATAATGATGTTTTAGATCGTGAAGCCCCAGCATGGATTGAACTTGCTGATGATAGGCTTGGCGCAAAAGTTCGTGATCTACCAATACGAGAACAAATAGATATACCAATCCGTGAACAACTCATTGTTGAGTTATACAGCAAGTAATTAACAGACAAACAAAACCAGAGGTAAAAAAATGCTTTTGATACAACGACCAGAAATCAAGGCCTTAGATGAAGAGTCAGAGAATAAGCAAAGGTTCTTAATCTCTCCTTTAGAGCCTGGATTCGGACACACCCTTGGAAACTCATTACGACGTACCCTACTCTCCGCTATTCCAGGAGCTGCTATCACTCATGTTCTCTTTGATAATGCAATTCACGAGTTTGATGTTATAGAAGGAGTCATTGAGGATGTACCAGATGTCCTTCTGAACATTAAAGATATCGTAGTGAGCTCTGAAAGCGAAGAGCCCGTATTGCTTCGTCTAGATGCAAACACACCGGGAGAAGTAACTGCAGCTCAATTTGTTGCAAATGCAGACGTAGAAATCCACAACCCAGAGCTTGTTATAGCAACCTTAAATGGGTCTGGGTCTCTAGGAATGGAAGTTACTGTTCAACGAGGAAGAGGGTATATCTCAGCAGATGCTAACAAAGAAGGGAATACCTCAACTACTCAAGTAGCAGTTGATTCAATATTCTCGCCCGTTCGACGAGTTACCTTTAGTATTGAACCCACAAGAGTTGAGCAATCAAATGATTTTGATGCTTTGACTATAGAAATAGAAACTGACGGATCCATGGCACCTGCGGATGCATTTGCATCAGCAGGTGGAACTTTGGGCAACCTTGTCCAGTTAGTTGCGGATTGGAGCGAAGAACCTCAAGGACTTGAACTAACTGAAGTCGTGACAGGAACATCAGGCTCACCAGATCTTGAACTCCCTATAGAAGACCTAGAATTGTCAGAGCGACCAAGTAATTGCTTAAAGAGAGCTCAAGTCAATACCATCGGCGAACTTCTCCAGAAATCTGAAGCAGATCTCCTAGCTATCACTAACTTCGGTCAAAAGTCACTAGACGAGATAATTGACAAACTTGATGAGCGAGGCTTAGCGCTCGCTCTCAGAGACTAGGATTCACAATGCCAGGAAGACCTAAAAAAGGAAGACGGTTTGGTGGGAGCTCAGCACATCAAAAAGCGATAATGGGTAATCTGGTAGCTTCACTGATTGCTGCGGAGGCAATCGTTACCACCGAAGCCAAAGCCAAAGCTATGAGACCTGTAGCAGAGAAGATAATAACCAAAGCAAAAAAAGGCGGTTTGCATAACCACCGGCAAATTATAGCTTTCCTTCGTGATCAAGAAATTGCCGATAAGTTAATGGAAGACGTTGGACCTAGATATGCTGACCGACCAGGTGGCTATACTAGAATTCTAAAAATGGGTCCTCGTTATGGAGATAATGCCCCAATGGCAAGAATTGAACTTGTTTAATTGACCCGTCAAGGAAACAGTTAATAGAAACCTATGGTTTCCGTTCCTCCCCATGGCATGAACCGATATCGAGCATCCGTCTCTTATGATGGAGGCCCCTTTCATGGTTTCGCAGAGAACCCAGATGTTGAAACAGTCGCAGGTAAATTGCGACAATCATTAGAAAAGATCATTGGACATGAAATTCATCTGACATGCGCAGGACGAACAGACGCAGGTGTTCACGCTGAAGGTCAAATAATATCCTTTGATGCTGAAACTTTTGATATTTCAAAAATCGAAAGATCTCTGAATAAACTCTGCGCTCCGTTCATAACGGTAAGCGATCTGCAAAAGACTAATGACTTTTTTAGCGCAAGATTTTCAGCTACGCATCGGACATACAGATATCAAATTCTTAATGACGAGTATCCGAATCCTTTCTACCATCGGTTTACTTGGCATGTTCGGACGCAATTGGATCTTGATAGTATGCAACGAGCGGCTCAGGCAGTGGTAGGAGAACACGACTTCAGTTCATTTTGTCGAAAAGCCACAATCCTTATTGACGGAAAAGAAGAGGAAGCTTCCTTAACAAGAGAAGTAATTTCTATCGCTGTAAAGAGTGAAGGCTCTTTCGTTGAAATATGGGTTACTGCAACATCCTTTTGTCACCAAATGGTTCGGTCAATTGTAGGAACGCTTGTAGAAATAGGAAAAGGGCGCATGGATGAATCAGATATGTCATCAATTATCTCAAAGAAGGATAGAAACGCTGCTGGACCTGTGGCGCCTCCCCAAGGCCTGACGTTGATGGAAGTTGGGTATTCAGATCCAAAAAAGCAATGATGTCTCAAAAGATTGGTTGTTTAGAGGCTTGTTTCACCGTATCGTAGATAGTTGTCCTAACTGAATTAGGAAAAGAACTGGAAAAGAAAAAGTCGTGGCTACATATACACCAAAAAAATCTGAAATAGAGCGGACATGGCATCTTGTGGATGCTGAAGGCCTTGTGCTGGGAAGGATGGCAACCGAAGTTGCTAAAATCCTTAGAGGGAAACACAAACCCACTTATGCTCCTCACATTGATACCGGCGATCACGTGATAGTTATAAACGCTGACAAAGTCGTGCTCACAAGCGGGAAGGCAGAACGAAAAATCGTATACCGACATACTGGGTTTCCCGGCGGCATTAAGTCCGATAGCTACGAAGAACTTTTGGCAAAGAAACCCGCTGACATAGTTCGCCAATCAATCCGTGGCATGATTCCTAAAAACAGATTAGGCAGGCAGCAACTATCAAAACTGCAAGTCTATGCTGGGCCCTCGCACCCACACCAGGCACAGAAGCCAATTGCATTAGAAATAGATCACGCACGAGCGAAAGAAGTTTAAAGTATGTCAAACCCACTTGTTCAAACAACAGGGAGACGCAAAAGAGCCGTCGCTCGAGTTCGGGTTAAAAATGGATCAGGGACGATAACTGTCAATGGTAGGACTCTAGAAGACTTTTTTCCTTCAGATACCCACAGAATGATCATCACCGAACCATTGCGTATCACGAGTACCGACGGATCCTTTGATATTGACGCAACCATTGATGGTGGCGGGTCGACCGGACAAGCAGGTGCTTTACGTTTAGGCATTTCAAGGGCTTTAATCGATATTGACGGCGATCATCGAGAGTCACTTAAAAAAGCTGGCTTCCTAACCAGAGACTCACGAAAGAAAGAATCCAAGAAATACGGTCTTAAGAAAGCTCGTAAAGCTCCTCAATTCTCAAAGCGATAATTTCAGCTTTAGTTTCCACTGACTTCTTGTGTCCCAACAAGTATTGAAAGTACAGTAGCCTAGCGTATATGGGACTTAAATTTGGGACCGATGGAGTGCGAGGGCTAGCTCATTCTGAATTAACAACAGAGTTAGTCACTAAATTAGCTTTTGCAACATCAAATGCTATCGGAGTTAAAGAATTCGTGATCGGAACGGATGGTCGCGAGTCTGGAGAAATCTTCGCACGTGCTCTAGCTGGTGGATTAAAGGCTGCAGGAGCTACATCACATTATCTAGGAATGGTACCAACCCCAGGCATAGCTCATATAGCGTCGGATTTTGAAATTGCTGGAGCAGTTATTTCTGCTTCACATAATCACGCTGAATACAATGGCGTTAAATTCTTTCTACCTAACGGGCAAAAACTCTCTGATGAGACACAAAAGGAAATTGAAGCACTTCTTGGTGAGCGAATACCAACACCACCACTTCAAGAGAGTATAGAAGTATCAAATACTACTCAGACCTATCTCACATCTTGGATAGATTCTCTAAAGAACGCATCATTACAAAACAACTTTCACGATATTTCTGTTGTTATAGATTGTGCCAACGGGGCAGCAAGTAAAATAGCGCCTCAAATATTTGAAGAACTAGGCGTTGCCCTGACCGTTATCCACTCTGAACCTAACGGAAATAATATCAACCAAAATTGTGGCTCTACGGACATGAGTTCCCTTCGTGATGGGGTAATAGAGTTAGACGCAGATGTGGGACTAGCTTTTGATGGGGATGCAGACCGACTTCTAGCCATAGATCATGAAGGAAACACAATAGACGGTGATCATCTAATGGCGATTTTTGCTCGCGACTTCAAGAATCGAAAAAAGCTGAAAGACAACACAGTCGTAGCGACTGTGATGGCAAACATGGGATTCCACGAATCAATGCGATCAGAGGCAATAAATGTCCACACAACTGCTGTAGGCGATAGGCACATACTTAAAGCGTTGGGTGACAATAATTGGAGTCTTGGTGGGGAGCAATCTGGGCATATAATCTTTTCAGATCAAGCTAGGACTGGAGATGGGATCTTAACAGGGCTTCACCTCCTTGATTGTATGAAGAGGTCACAAATAAGATTAGCTGAGCTAGCACAGTCTTCCATGCGAAGATTTCCCCAAGTCCTCCATTCAATAGAACTCAAAGAGCAGTTAGGTGATCAAAACACCATTCTCCAGCAAGCACAACCACTCATCACAGCAGCAGAATCTATATTCACCCAAAAGGGACGTGTACTTGTCCGGCCGTCAGGCACGGAACCTATTTTACGCATAATGGTTGAAGGCGAAATAGCGTCGGAAGTCCACCACGTAGCAAACGAAGTCACGAAGTCAATAAAACAAACTCTAAAACTATAAGTATCAAGTTATTCATAATGTAACTGCCGTGATAAGAGCTATTTAAATCCCTACAATGGAATAATGTGCGGGATTATTGCCATCGCTAGACAGAAATCATCACGAATTCCCCCTTCAGCTGAAGGGATAAAACAGAGTGCTGATCTTTCGAATCTAGGAAGAATTCAGGATCATCAAGATATTTTAAGATGTGTTAAAAAATTACAGAAAGTAAAAGAACTCATTTCTGGCGCAGCAGGAATTAACACTCTAATAAGTGACTCACAATTTCGGAGCTATCTGCAAGGGATATGTTCAATCCTCACAGAAGACCTAGAAAACTATGAGTCGGAGCTTGTACAAACTGGGATGGATAGTCAAAAACTAGAAGAGATAAACACTGATCTAATCAAACTCAAAGACCTCCTTTGGCACATTGAATATGATCGAATTATCGTTTCGCAATCAGTAGGCGAACTTTTAGGAGGACGAACCGGAGATCGGTTTATTGAAATATTCCTTACTGTACAACAAGTTCTGACAGGACTAGACAGGCTTGAAGTACGCGGTAGGGACTCAGCTGGGATTCATCTCATGATACAAAATCACGGGTTAGACCTGAAAAACCTGGGAGTCCGCCAAGAAATTGAGAACAGGGCTGCTGACCTCAATTACAAATCTGGATCAGTACGAATTCTAGATAACGCGTTAAGTTTTGTTTACAAAGTAGCATCAGAAATAGGTGAGCTCGGAGACAATAGTCAAGAGCTAAGAAAGTTAATTTTATCAGATGACCTCTTCTACAGAGCGCTGGAAAATGAGAACGTAACAGCAGTAGCTATAGGTCACTCACGATGGGCAAGCGTTGGCATCATTTCGGAACCCAATACGCATCCCATGAACTCAGAATTATTAGAAAGTGAAGATAGCCCGTTTGTAGTAGCTGCAGCTAATGGAGATGTTGATAACTTTGCCGATCTTAAACGACTCCGAAATTTGCAAATTCCCAAACTCATAACGTCTGATTCAAAAGTTATTCCGGCACTTATGTCAAATGAACTTTCCAGTCAACATGGGTCCCCTCTTGACCTTGATGAAGCTTTCAGGAAAACAGTGCAAACCTTAGATGGCTCTATCGCCATTATTGCGAATACTGGTTTAAAGCCTGAAAAATTATACATGGCCTTGCGGGGAAGTGGACAAGGACTATATGTAGGGCTCTCCGATGAAGCGTATGTAATCGCAAGCGAACCGTATGGTCTTGTTGAGGCTACAGATAGTTATTTGCGGCTGAACGGAGAAACCCTCCCCAACCGGAATGATAGTGTTTCCGGACCAGGGGAGATCGTCTCGGTCTCGCTCAATGAACCTGTTGCGGTACAGTCACTCAAACGTATCGCCTATGACGGAACAGCTCTCCCAATTACCGATAATGAGTTCACACAAGCTGAAATTACAACTAGAGATATTGACCGAAGAAATTTCCCACACTTTCTCTTGAAAGAGATCTTTGAATCTCCCCAATCTTTTGAAAAGACTCTTCGTGGTAATCTATTGAATGAAAATGGGAGCTTCAGGGTCGCGCATTCCGAAACTGAATTTCCAAATTCAATTAGAGAAAAATTAGAAAACCACACTATAGATAAGATCTACATCGTAGGGCAAGGAACAGCTGCTGTTGCCGGACAAGCCTTAAGTCAATATCTAAGCGAGGAAACAGAGATTTCTGTAGAGTCAATCCCTTCAACTGAGCTTTCAGGTTTCAAGCTATCAACCGATATGTCTAACGTACTTGTAGTTGCCATTAGCCAATCAGGAACGACTACCGACACCAACCGAACCGTAGATCTAGTTCGAGGAAGGGGTGCTTCGGTAATTGCAATTGTGAATAGAAGAAACTCAGATCTATCCCAAAAAGCAGATGGAGTTATCTACACATCGGATGGTCGAGATATTGAAATGAGTGTTGCTTCAACGAAAGCGTTCTACTCACAAGTTGCAGCTAGCATCTTATTGGGGATTTCAATTCGTGATCACGCTATAAGCGAGCCCAATGATTCCTTAACCCACGAGAACCGTCAAACTTTTCTACATGAATTAAACGAGCTACCAGCGAAAATGATGTCTGTTCTAAAACAACAAAACCTTATACGTGATATAGCTTTTGAGCTAGCACCCTCAAGACGCTATTGGGCTATTGTCGGCAATGGCTTGAACATGGTAGCTGCGAGGGAAATACGAATAAAACTTTCAGAGCTTTGTTATAAATCAATAGCTGCTGATTTCACGGAGGATAAGAAACATATTGATCTCTCCGCTGAACCGCTAGTCCTGATCTGTGCCACTGGACTTAATGACTCAATGCAGTCCGATGTCGCAAAAGAAGTTGCAATTTACAAGGCTCATAAAGCTGCGCCTATCGTAATAACTGACAGCGGGAATGCCTACCGTGACGCCCATAGAGTCATAGTTGTTCCAGAGACACACCAAAGGATATCGTTTATTCTTGCGACCATGGTCGGGCATTTATTTGGATATGAGGCCGCTTTATCAATAGATGCTTTAGCTTTGCCCTTCAGGCAGACTAGATCAGCGATTGAAAAAGCTTTATCAGAGAACCCAAATATTACTTCGCAAGAGCTTTTGGAGTCTATATCTGAGTCGCTACAGTCAATATCCAGCGCCTTCTTTGATGGGTTGCGTGCGGGTTTCTATAACGGAAGTTTGGAAGCAAGTACAGCGACTCGTATATCAACCCTTTATAGGTATGCACTAGGAACAATACCTCTTGACTCGTACCAAATTGACACCGGAAAAGTAGGGACGCCTGCAACTGTATTAGAAGATCTTAATGCAGCATTAACGATTGGAATTGAAGAACTAACCAGGCCGATTGATGCGATCAAACATCAGGCAAAAACAGTTACAGTGGGGATTTCTAGATCTGATGAAGAAATTATTCAGTTAAATCTTGTTACTAACATGCTTGAAGCTGGCACCCCACGTGATCGCATTTCATACAAGAATCTTCGCTATTTGGCAGCAATGGACCCTGCCGTTAAATCTATTCCAGGATTTATTAGATACGCAATTGAGGGTGATGTTCAATCAAGTACTGCCCAAATCCATGTTATTGATAAGGGTGGGATCGCCTACGATCTAACTTCTAGGACCGATAGGGAACCTAAGTTAAAAGGCAGCAAACATCTCGTGGCGTCTAAACAAGAAGTAACTATTACGAGAGGAAGGCATGATCAGCGGATCATTATCTTGGTTCCTGAGATAAAGGACAAGGAGACTGTGGGACTCACACTTTTGCATGTAGAACTTGAAGAAAATTTAACCGAACAAGCCGCAAGGCATGTTCTAGAGGGTTACAAAGATAGGTTTACAGCAATCTCCGATTATATAACAGAGACTGAACCGACATTTAGAGCAGATATTCTTGCGTCTATTCCGGTAGCTGATTTGCTAATTGCACCAATAGAGGATTTGCTTTCCTATTGGAATCATGGCTGAGTATGACATTGTTTCGAGTGAGCTGAGTAATTCATGATTCCTGTAGTGACTCCTTCTGAAATGGCAAAGATTGATACGGAAGCTAGCGAGCCTATAAACGTGCTAATTGAGCGAGCAGGGAACGCTGTAGCGTGGCATGCCCGCAAAATGCTCAAAGGAACCTATGGGAAAAGGGTGACAGTTATCGCTGGAAAGGGAAATAACGGAGCCGACGGCATTGAAGCAGCAAAGTGCTTGCAGAGATGGGGGGTGAAGGTCAATATTATTCAAGCTGATGATGAAATGAAGGTACATGAGTCTGATCTATTAATCGACGCTGCTGTTGGTACAGGTTTGAAGAGACCTTATTGTGCACCACATTATTCTGGCCCTGTTCTTTCGGTAGATATTCCAAGCGGTATCTGTGGTCTGAGCGGAAAAAGTCAAGGCAAGCCTTTCATAGCAAATTCAACAATTACTTTCCAAGCTCTTAAACCTGGTCATTTATTAGCAGACGGGCCTTTTCACGCAGGATCCATTGAGATTGCAGACATAGGTTTAGATGTTTCTTCGACGAGCACATTTATGCTTGAGAGGTCTGATGTTACAAAAATTCTAAATTCTAGGAACGATAGAGAGCATAAATGGATGTCAGCTTGCTGGGTGATTGGAGGATCGGGAGGTATGAATGGGGCGCCATTACTTTCAGCTAAAGCAACACTAAGATCTGGATCTGGTTATGTGAGAGTGAGCACTCCTGGAGGAACGGGCGAAATTCCATCAGAGATAGTCGGTTTCGATATACCGACTGAAGATTGGGAGGAGTACGTAATCAAAAATGATTTTGAAAGATTTAAGGCAGTCGTTGTGGGTCCCGGACTAGGTAAAACGCAGATGGCCAGAAAGGCTGTGATTAACTTACTTTCTGCAACTCAAATCCCAACCGTTGTAGATGCAGATGCTCTGTATGCGATTGGTCAGCAGAGTTTAGACCCCAGTGATTTTGGTGACCATGTCGTTCTAACTCCTCATGACGCTGAGTATGAATATTTAACCGGTCACAGGCCTCAAACTAATCGAATTCTTGATGTGCGTGAAACAGCTGCGAAGCTAAATACGGTCATACTACTTAAAGGTTCCACAACTATCATCTCTCATCCAGATGGAAGATGCTTACTAGTCAACAATGGGGATCAACGCTTGGCTACTGCAGGAACAGGCGATGTTTTAAGCGGGGTAATTGCCGGGCTTTTAGCTCGTGGGATCTCACCATTTGAAGCAGCTGCAGCTGGTGCTTGGCTTCATGCTGAAGCTGCCAATAATTGCTTGGCGGAAGGGATGATTGCGACAGATATCATTAGGGTCTTACCGGAGGTGCTTGATGCGGCCAACGTGGGCTGATATTGATCTATCAGCTATCAAACATAACGTGATGGAACTGAAGAAACTTGTTGCACCATCGCGCTTTTGTGCAGTAGTCAAAGCTGATGCTTACGGTCACGGAGCTGTTCCGGTTGCAAGAGCAGCAGTTGAAGGCGGCGCTGATTGGTTGGCCGTTGCTTTAGTAGAAGAAGGAAGAGAATTACGGAATGCGGGCATAGAAGTCCCTATTCTTCTTCTTTCAGAACCTCGTCCAACAGAAATGGTTGAAGTCGTCGAATGTGGTTTGGTTCCAACTGTTTATAGTGGGGAAGGAGTTTCAGCCGCTGCGGCAGCGGCATCGGCGGCACAAACCAAACTAAATGTCCATTTAAAAATAGATTCTGGTATGAGAAGAGTCGGCGCTGAACCAGAATTTGCAGTTTCGCTAGCTCAATCAATTGGACAGCGTGAACATTTGGAACTTGAAGGAGTCTGGACTCATTGTGCAGTAGCAGATGATGTTGATAATCCGTTCTCGAATCGTCAACTTTCCATCTTTAATCACGTAATAGAAGATTTAAACCAGAACGAAGTCCAGATAAAAATTTGCCACGCTGCAAATTCTGCTCTTGCCTTAAATTTTTCTACTGGGCTCTATGACATGGTTAGGTGTGGAATTGCGACATATGGTATTTCCCCTGCTCACGGTTGGTCTCAAAATATTAAACTCATGCCAGCGATGAGTTTACGGTCGGAGGTGTCTTTCACGAAAATTATAAGTGCAGGTGAGGGTGTTTCATATGGGCTTGCATGGTCTGCACCGAAGGATACAAGAATTGCCACAGTGCCAATGGGGTATGCGGATGGATTACGGCGAAATTTTGGAAGACAGGGAGGGAAGGTCTTAATACGTGGAAGAAAATTACCCATTGTCGGGAATATCACGATGGATCAATTTCTCGTTGACTGTGGAGACACTGAAGTATTATCTGGAGATGAAGTTGTTCTCATTGGTTCACAATTAGGTCAAGAAATTACTGCAACTGAATGGGCGGAATGTTTAGACACAATACCCTATGAGATAATTTGTGGTATTGAGAGCAGGATACCAAGGCGATACATTTAGGCGGATTTATGATTACCGAAATTGAAGGAATAAAGGTTGGGCATTGGACAGACTCAAGTGCTCAAACTGGCTGTACAGTCATTCTTTTTCCTCAAGAGACGGTAGCTTCCGGTGAGATTAGAGGCGGTGCTCCGGCTACCCGTGATTTTGCGCTGTTAGATCCGACGCGTTTAGTAGATCAAATTAATGCTGTGGTCTTATCAGGTGGATCGGCTTTCGGATTGTCCGCCTGTTCAGGCGTTATGGAATTTCTTGAAGAAGCAAATATCGGATTTAACACGTCTGCGGGGAAAGTGCCTATCGTTGTAGGACTCTCGTTGTTTGATCTTGGGAGTGGTTCTTCAACGGTTCGGCCAGGGCACCAAGAAGGAAAAGAAGCTGCTTCAGTAGCATCTTCAATAGCGCCATTGGGGCGAGTAGGAGCAGGAACAGGAGCTACTGTATCAAAATGGAGAGGTAAAGAATATTCCGAACTCGGGGGGCTTGGAGGTGCAACGCTTCGAGAGGGGGATTTAATTGTTTCTTGCCTAATCGCTGTTAATGCAAGTGGGGATATTGATTTTGGAGAATATCCAAACAAAATCAGGGATGGGCAGTTTAGCATTCCTAAAGTTAACCCATTTGAGAATACGACTATTGGTGTTGTAGCAACGAATGCAAAATTAACTAAATCTGAGTGTTTTCTAGTTAGCCAAAGTGCTCATGATGGTTATGCTCGAGCCTTATTTCCTGCCCATACAAGCGGAGATGGAGATGCAGTAGTAGTTGCCGCAACTGGAAAAGTTCCTACGGAAATGTCGACAATCCGATCATTAACAACACTTACAGTTGAAACCGCTATTAAAAGTATTGCTAACGAATAAATTTCAAATGGTTTTGTGAACATATCTGTTCTGTGGCTATGAAGCACTAACCTTAAATTGTGATTGAAATAATTGCTTCTTCTCTTAGTGATACTCACCAGACAGCAGAGTCTGTTGCGGAAATTGTTAAATCTGGTGATTTAATTCTTCTGGTTGGAGACCTGGGTGCGGGGAAAACTGCTTTTATGCAGGGATTTGGAGCGTCGCTTGGAGTTAAGGAAGCGATTACAAGCCCGACATTCACTTTGGCAAGAACGTATCAAGGTACTTTAGAGATTCACCATCTTGATGTCTACCGTATAGACCAAATTGAGGAGGTTCGTGATTTAGCCTTACCAGAGTTATTTGAAGGAAATTCGGTCACTCTGATTGAATGGGGGGATCAAATCATCTCAGCGTTACCGAAGGATCACTTGGAAATCTCATTCGAATATGGCGAAGCAGACAGTGCTCGCGTGATAACGATTTCTGCAAATGGCTCTTCTTGGAATAGTCGAATGCCCGATCTCATTCAGAAACTTGAAATCAAGGGTTTATCTAAATGTTGATTTTAGGAATAGAGAGTTCCACGTCTCAAGTCGGGTGTGCAATAGGTGGCCATGAGGGAGTTTTAGCATCGGCTCACTCGTCAAGAGGAAAAAGGCATGCTGAAAACTTAACTCCGCAAATAGAGTTTGTATGCGAACAGGCACGAGTTGAGCTTCAAGAAATTAGTGTTGTAGCTGTTGATATCGGACCCGGACTTTATACAGGCTTACGAGTAGGTGTTACGTCAGCGATTTCAATTGCGTTTGGATTGAACGTTCCTATGATCGGAGTCACGAGTCTTGATCTGGTTGCATATCCGATACGGCACTGTCAGAAATTGATTGTTGCAGCAGTTGATGCGCGACGAGATGAGATTTTTCACGCTAATTACCGTCAAGTCCCAGGTGGTATTCAAAGGATTTCCGAGCCGGCGGTTATTTCCCCGGAGGATCTTTCTGCTGAGTTGCTTGCTTCAAACCATGAAGTGCAGCTTGTTGGGGATGGGGCTATTCGCTATGCCGACCATTTTAAAGACCTTAAAGGAGTAGAGCCCGCAGAACCAGGTCTGGCATTTCCTTCTGCCTCGTCGCTTGTTCAGTTGGCACATGCCAAAGCTCTTCGTGAAGATTTTGTAAAGCCGTCGGAGCTCAAACCTCTTTATCTAAGGAAACCAGATGCATTGGAGATTGATAAGCAAAAGAGGCGTGTTGATAGATGAGTCTTGGCTTAGAAGTTAAAACAGTTTCTTTAGATAATCTGGCGGATCTTCGTGCGCTTGATCAAGATTCGTTTCCCGAACCCTGGTCTCGTTCTTTATGGAAGCTAGAACTCTCCCGTCCTAATCGAATTTATTTGGGAGCCTTTAAAGGGGCTGAATTGATTGGGTTTATCGGAGGATTGCTGGCTCATACTGATTTCCATATCACAACGGTTGCGACCAAGAAGTCTCATCGTTGTTCTGGTGTTGGGTCATTTCTATTACTTAGAATGTTAAAAGAAGTTGATGCGCTTTGTGATGGTATTGAAACCATTACTCTCGAGGTGCGTGCTTCTAATAAACCGGCTCAGGGACTTTATCGAAAGTTTGGTTTTGCTCCGGTGGGTCTTCGTCGAGGTTATTATCAAGCTGATAACGAGGATGCAATCGTCATGACGATTGAAAATCTTCAAGGGCGATTCTTAGCAGATAGACTTTCAGAAATTGAACTAGAATTATCCCTAGCTGTTTTGGAGATGTAGAAAATGAGTCAAGGCTTAGTGCTCGCTATTGAAACATCATGTGATGAAACTGCTGCTGCTGTTGTTGCAGATGGCAAGCACGTCCTTTCTTCTGTTGTCAGTAGCCAGGTAGATATCCACGCTCGGTATGGAGGAGTAGTTCCGGAAGTAGCAAGTCGAGCCCATGTAGACCTTATTACGCCAGTCATTGCACAAGCCTTGATTGAGGCAGGAATAGAGCATCATGATTTAGATTTAGTCGCAGCGACGCGCGGACCTGGTTTGATAGGGTCTCTTCTTGTTGGTGTCAGCGCTGCAAAATCGTTAGCTCTTGTTTGGAATAAGCCCTTTATTGGTGTTAACCATCTTGAAGGGCATTTATATTCAAGTTTCTTGGAGGAGCCTAATCTTGAGCTTCCTATGATCATTCTTCTCGTCTCGGGGGGTCACACGATGTTGGTATCAATGGACGAACATTTAACCTACAGAGTTTTAGGGCAGACGCTTGATGACGCAGCAGGCGAGGCGTATGACAAAGTAGCTCGTTATTTAGGTTTAGGTTATCCGGGCGGTCCGATCATTGATAGGTTAGCGACTTCTGGTCAATCCGAAATAAGTTTTCCACGGCCGATGATTGGGGAAGGCTACGACTTTAGTTTTAGCGGTCTCAAAACGGCTGTAATCAATTATGTTCGGAAGAACCCAGATGAACTAGATGAGAATATTGCTGCATCTTTTCAGGAGGCTGTGGTAGAAGTGCTTGTTACTAAAACAATACGTGCTGCAAAAGACGAGAATGCGGTAAGTGTTTGTATCGGTGGTGGAGTAGCGGCGAACTCTAGACTTCGAGAGGCAATCCTAGATGCGTGTCCTAAAGAGGGACTTAAACCTTTTATTCCTAGCAGATCGTATTGCACGGATAATGCTGCGATGATTGGAGCAGCAGCATGGAGGCGCTTCCACCACGATGGTCCCAGTGACCTTGCAACAGGCGCTGACCCCAATCTACGAATACCTGAGTAGCTGATAAGAGCTATTGATAAATTTCACGAAAGGACATAATGAGTAACATACCTGATAAAGATTTGACCATGGAGCAATCAGAGAAGGCTTTAAATCTCAGAATTGATGAATTTCTAGAAAAGTTCAACCCTCAGGAGATGGAGGACGTTGCTTTTCGATCTGCCCGATTTGATGCGGGCTTAGCCTGGATTCATTTTCCTGAAGGTCAAGGGGGAATGGGCTTACGACCGAATCTTCAAAAGGTTATCGAGCGAAGAATGCGTGAAGCTGGAGCTATGCCTACTGACCCAACGACCTTCTTCATGTCTCTTGCAGGCCCGACAATTTCTACTCACGGAACGCAAGAACAAAGGGAGCGTTTTTTGAAACCAATGTTCACAGGTGAAGAAAGGTGGTGCCAACTATTTTCTGAGCCTGGAGCTGGCTCTGATTTCGCTGGACTTGCCTGTAAAGCCGAACGGGATGGTGATGAGTGGGTCGTTAGCGGGCAGAAAGTTTGGAATACCCTCGCTCACCTTGGTGATTGGGGAATGCTAGTTACACGGAGCAATCCTGAATTACCTAAACACAAAGGAATGACTTACTTCGCATTAGACATGCATGCTGAAGGTGTTGAAGTGCGACCCTTGCGCCAGATAACTGGCGAAGCTGAATTTAATGAGGTCTACATCACAGAAGTCAGAATACCTGATAGCCACCGAATTGGTGATGTGGGTGAAGGGTGGAGAGTTGCGCTAACGACACTGATGAATGAAAGATCAGCGATAGGTGGAAGTAGTGGAGGAAGTACATCCAAGCCGGGTATGGGGCCGATTGGCGATGCGGTAGAGCTCTGGCGATCCTTACCTGAAGACAGAAGGAATAAAGCTAGTCAGGATAGATTGATGAATTTATGGGCTAAAGCTGAAACGCTTCGCCTTACAAACCAACGTGCATCGGTAGCTGCAAAAGCTGGAAACCCTGGACCCGAAGGGTCTATCGGAAAACTTGCTTCCGCTGAGCTTAATAAAGCTATTTATGAATTGTGTCTGGATCTCATGGGTCCTGATGGCCAAATTGATTATGACTACACGTTTCGCCGTCCGGAGTTGTTATCTACAGATGGTTCAATCCATGGGCCCCGTTATGCTTTCCTGAGAGTGCGAGCCAATTCAATTGAAGGTGGAACCTCAGAAATTATGCGTAATATCTTGGGTGAACAAGTTCTTGGACTTCCCGGAGAGCCTAGAGTTGATAAAGAGATACCTTGGATTGAAGTACCTCGAAGTTAGTCAGTCTGCCCTAACGATTCCCACTTAGGATCTCGACCAGTTACGGAAATAAGTTTTTCCAGATCTGACGAGCTTTCTGTAAAGGCAATAGGGTCCTTATAGCGCTCCCTATTATGAGACCGAACTGCCGGTACGAGAGCATTCGCTACTCGAAGTACATAGGATGCCTGCTCTTCATCTATGCAGTGCTCAATTGTGCAAGCTCTGCTTATGTCCCAGCTTAGAACAGTCGTATCAAATATTCTTGCGTTAAGCACAGAGCGTGCTTTCGCTTCTCCAATGGTTGAAGTTGCCATTCCGTCAAGAGCGCCGGGGGACCTCCAAGCCTCTCTACATTCCAACGCTGCCGAGTTATAAACTCCTAACGGGTCATCGCCTATGAGGTCTTTAGGGTTGATTAAATCCAGATTTGGATCACCATCTTCTCTCCTTCCAAAGGATGCGAACAGAAGAGTCGAAGCTACGAGTTTATTCATGACATCTCTTACAGACCACTCATCACACGGAGTAGGAAGGTCAAGTTGGCCATGGTTAACTGACGCAAGAACCGAAGCTGCACGAGTTTGGGCTAGGTCTAGGATTCTTAAAGGATCAGGAAAATTTGCCACAATGAATAAATAGCAGCAAATGAGCGGTTTCGCATATTTAAAAATTTTTTCTCAAGATAGAACGTTTGGATTTCAATAGATCAATTTGAGGGTCTAATCTTACTTTTGGATTAGGAGAACATATGAGCGAGAACGCCCAAAAAGCATACGAATCAATGCAGTCGTCAATCGGGTTAGACCCTGTAGCTGGTGACTGGTTTGAATTGACACAAGAACGAATAAACAATTTTGCGGATACGACGCTGGATCACCAATTTATTCATATAGACCCTGAACGCGCAGCACAAACGCCTTTTGGTGGAACAGTTGCGCATGGTTTCTTGACTTTATCAATGCTTGTTCATTTATCAACAACCATTCCAGTTGATACTCCGCGACTTGATGGAGTTCTCATGGGAGTTAACTATGGATTAAATAAGGTCAGGTTCATAAATCCAGTTCCCGCAGGCTCCCGGATACGTGCAACTTCGCAAACAATAGATGTTGTCCTCAAAGGGAACGCAATTGATATGACACGGCTAATGACAGTTGAGATTGAGGGACAAGAAAAACCTGCGCTTATCGCCGAATGGATAGGCCGGACAGTTTTTGCATGAGTATTCCCGTCGCGGCAAAAGATATTCTTACAACAATAAAAGAATATGGATCGTCAACCTACCTTGTTTCAGCCACCGCAGATAATCACCCTCACGTAGCGAACTTAACCTTCGTGATAGATAAGAATGATCTTATTGTGACTGTTGGGAAACGAGGAACAAAAAATCTAGAGAACTGTCCTAAGGTAACACTCCTTTGGCCCCCAAAGGAGTTAGGCGGCTACAGCCTAATTATTGATGGAATTGCCTCAAAACACGAAAACATTGATGGTAGCGGTTCAGTTTGGAAGATATCTTTTGACTCCGGAATTTTGCATCGGCCTGCTCAGAGCCCTGCAGACGATGATCCCTCGTGCGGATCTGACTGCCAAACAATATAAGAGAATGGAAGAATATGGAGCATAAACGTCTAGGAAGAACGGGTTTGAAAGTTTCTCGGTTGTGCCTTGGAACTATGACGTTTGGCAATCAATGTGATGAAACTATGTCCCACGCAATTCTTGACTACGCCTTAGATGCGGGTATTTCATTTATTGATACTGCTGATATTTATCCAGCTAACGGTGTTCCAGAGTTAGTAGGAGAAACGGAGAACATTATTGGTCGGTGGATGAAAGGGCGTAGAGAAGATGTTGTGCTTGCTACTAAGTTCTGGGCTCCGACTGGAAAAAATCCATGGCAGGGTGGTGCCAGTAGACGAAATATCTTAGATTCCGTGGACGACTCTCTCAGGAGGCTTCAAACTGACTATATCGATCTTTACCAGGTTCATTTTCCTGACTATGAAACTCCGATAGATGAGACTCTGGGAGCTTTAGATGACCTAGTACGGCAGGGAAAAATACTATATGCGGGATGTAGTAACTACCCAGCCTGGTTATTGGCGATAACGCTAGGTGAGGCATCACTATCAAAAACAATCCGATTTGACGTAGTTCAGCCTCGGTACAATCTCCTCTTTCGCCAGCCTGAACGCGAACTTCTTGAATTGTGCAAATTTTCAGATATCGGCGTAATCCCTTACAACCCCCTTGCCGGAGGTCTTTTAACTGGTAAGCACAAACGAAGCGGCCCTGAAGATGGGTCAAGATTCACTTTACGAGGTGGGCAGGGAGACCGGTATCTAGATAGATACTGGAACGACATGATGCACGACACTGTGGATGCGCTTCAACCATTAGCAAAGCAAGCCGGCATCACTCTTGCGCACCTCGCTGTCGGTTGGGTTCTTGCAAACCCTGCCATTACATCTCCTATCGTTGGCGCTACTAAACCATCGCAATTGGATGATGCCATTAATGCTGTGAAGAATCCTTTAACGGATGACTTAGTTCACGCAATAGATGAAATCACGAAGGTCTTTCGCCAAGGAGATGACCAACGTTAGGAAGTATGATTAGGATTTGTCATTGAATCCAAAAGACTTTTTATCCGCTGCATAACGACATTTGCATTATTGATATCATCATCGGACTGAAGGTCGAAAGGTGCTCCAAAGCGAACTTTTATTACCGGGCGCTTAAGGCGCGGAATGGGGAACCCTTTACCAAGTGGCCACACAAGATCACTTCCGGTGATGGCGACTGGGACAATCGTGGCACCTGTAGCTCGAGCAATTCGAGAGATTCCAGGGCGTCCTTGTCCCACGCCCTCAGGTCTATCTGCAGGTGGTACTAGTCTCCCTTCAGGCATAATAGCAACGGCATAACCGGCTTTTAATTTTTCGATAGCTTGGAGTTCAGCTTCTTCCCTTGTGTCTCTTGATGTTGCGATGCAACCATTCTTTTTCAACCATGAACCTATAAGTGGTTTACTGAATAAGTCAGCTCGTATGAGGCAATGACAATTAACCCCGCTCAAAGAAAAAAAGGCCCATGCAATAATTACATCAAAAAAACTTCGGTGATTAGCAGCGAAGATAATGGGAGAGGATCTTGGGAGGTCCAGTTCCGTTTGGAAATCATGTTTCGAAAAGAACTTTGAAAAGATATTCATGAATTTTCCGCTTCTCCGGAAAGACCGAATTTCCTCTATATCTTTCATCATGGTTCCCCCAAATTGCTATTGTCTGGATTGATTTCACCTTTCGCAACCTCTAATGCGAATTCCTCTATTCTGCTCTCTTGATCCTTCGTTTGCCCACCCAACTGAAGGAACCGTTGCATTAATTCTGTCCCAGAGTCGGAATAGTTTCTGTCGTTGAAAAGAGTGTTCTCTGCAATCAATCCGGGTACTAAGTCAGGTCGTGTAAGCTGGAGAGCCTCTTTCGCTGACCGCACAGATTCCGTATTAAAACTAGCTATACGATTTAGTAATTTTTTCATGTACTCATCAAGTTCGCGTCCAGGTAAAGCTCTGTTAAAGTAACCCCATTTCTCTCCCGTAGTCGCATCCAAATCAAGACCTCCAACAATTAACTCTAAAGCTCGAGAGTATCCCACCAGTTCTGGTAAACGTTGCGTTCCGCCTCCACCGGGGATTATCCCGATTGGAACCTCCATCTGATTCATAACAGCTGTTTCAGTAGCAGCGAACCTGAGATCACATGCCATAGCGATTTCGCTTCCACCTCCGCCGACTCTTCCTTCGATAACACAGATAGTTACCTTGTTCATCTTCTGGAATCGTAGGCATAACTCATCAAAGGAAGTCAGTGAACTATTGGTATTCGCCCCACCTGAATCCATTGAGAGAAGTGCTTCAACATCAAAGTGAGCGATAAAGAAACCTTCAACATTACTTCTGAGAACAAGAACAGTGCTCTCCTCATCGTCTTGCGCCCATTTAGTTAAGTTGATGAAGTCAAGAAGAAGAGGAATCGTTATGAGATTGATTGGCGGGTTATCTATCTCTACATTTATGATTCTTCCCTCGCGATACACGCGTAGATGTTTAAAGTTATCAGGAATATCACCCGACACGAACTATGACCTTCCCCCAGGTCTTCCGGTCAGCCAAATCCTGAATCGCCACTGCTCCATTTTCAAATTCATAAGGTTTGAAGATCAACGGATCAACAAAGCCCTTCTCTGCAAGTTCAATGATTGAATGCATTTGATTGTTCAGTGACTGCGGATCTCTTCCTAAGGAAGCCCCCCAATGCACACCAACGACGCTGTAGTTTTTGAGAAGCATATGATTGGCGGGTAAATCTGGTATCCCAGCAACAAACCCAATAATGAGAAGTCGACCATCCCACGCCATGCATCTACGGACTTGGTGAGTAGTGTCTCCACCTACAGGATCATAGGCAATGTCAACTCCGCCATTACTCAATTCACGAACTTCATCAACCCAATCACCATTGATTTGGTGGTCTATGACATGGTCGGCACCAAGAAACTCTGCTTGTTTCGTCTTTTCAGCCCCACCAGCGACAGCAATCACCATAGCTCCAGTGGCTTTAGCTAGCTGGATTGCAGCAGACCCGGTACCACCGGCAGCACCAGTGACCAATACAGTCTCGCCAGATTGTATATTCCCTCTTTGGTGAAGAGCGAACCATGTCGTTCCATAATTGACGGGAACAGCGGCAGCCTTCTCAAAGGCAAAGTTGTCAGGTATTTTCCACACTCCAGTACTTCGAACATTTACTCGTTCAATTAAGCCACCTCCGAGCATCATCACTCTATCTCCAGGTTCAATATCGGTAACACCGTCACCGATTTTTGTAACAATGCCTGCACTTTCACCTCCAGGGGTCCAAGGCAGCGCTGGCTTTACTTGGTATTCGCCACGGCATTGAAGAACATCTGGGAAAGAGATGCCAACGGACTGTATTGAAACTTGAATGTGGCCTTCAATCGGGTCAGAAATCTCATCCACCTCATTAAGTTCCAAGACATCAATAGGGTTCCCCAACTGGGACACTTGCCAAGCACGCATGTTTGAAAGAGTAGTTCAGAACTACAAGATATGAAACAAGTCCATCAAAGGTTTTATAGACTCGTGCTACCAAAAGCATTCTTCCCGGCTGAAGTCAACAGCCGGGAAGAGATGTAGCTTGAGGGGGGTGAGGCTACAAGACAGGCTGAGGCAGGCGACGTTCACTTTCGCCTTTGTACCTGAGGTCTTTACCAGGTTTTTGGTCAAGTGGTTTATTCACCATTTGCTCGGCTCTTTCTTGAATATTGCTAGCTTTTGTAAGAGCTTCATCAGCAGTAATTTTTCCTTCAGCGACTGCTTCATTTAATTTTTCGGTCATTATTGAAGTAATTGTTGAGATGAGGTCCTCAGTTGTGATGTCATTGGATTCTGCGATTTCTCCGAGAGTTGATCCGTTTCTTATTCCTGTTGCGATGTCAGCTTTTTCTAGTCCAAGGCTTTCTATTACAACTCCGATGAGATGTCGACCTTTATCTCTCTTCTGTTTCATTTCGCTTTTTGTTTCGCTGTTTTGTTTATCTTCTTCTATAGCGTTTGTAGGATCGTCCAACGAGATGATCTTTTCTGAAGACCCATTCTGCGCATTAGCGACAAATGGTATTGCAATGACAGCTCCTGCCAATAACGAAGAAGACACTATCGCTATTAGGAAATTCTTTCGTATATTTCTGATGGTCATTTGACCGTCCTTTCACTTGGATTGGACTTCATTCTTCTTAATATTAGTAAAGGGATCTTTAAAGAACAGTAAGAATTAGTTAAGAAAATCTACTATTCCACATGTGATGTCTGACTAGACGCAAACCGAAAACTATCGAGCGCAAAGATAACCAAACCTGACCAAATTATTGAGTACCCAATCAACCGATTACTGTCGAAGGTTTCGTTGTATGCGAAAACACCAAGTAGAAATTGGATTGTAGGAGTAATGTATTGCAGTATTCCAAGAATGCTTAAAGGGATTCGCTTAGCTGAAGAGGCAAACAGCAGAAGAGGAATACCTGTAACAGCACCAGACAGCAAGATAAGAATTACCGTAGCAGTATCGCTGGTTAAGTTCTCAGAAGCGTTACCTCGCAGCAGGACGAAAGCAACCGCGGGGATCAGAAGGACGGAAGTTTCAACCCTTAACCCTTGGAGTGGGCTGGCTGGAGCTACTTTCCTTATCAATCCGTAGAGCGCAAATGATATTGCTAATGTTAGAGATACCCAAGGGAACGCATTAAGCGAAATTGTAAGCCACAACACACCTGCAGCAGCGAAAGTTACTGCCAGCCATTGTGCCTTTCTAAGAGCTTCGCCAAGGAAGACGACACCAAGAAAAACATTCATCAAAGGATTCATGAAATAGCCTAAAGAAGCCTCCACCACACGTTCTGATTCAACAGCCCAAACAAACATCCCCCAATTAAGACCAATCAGACCCCCTCCAAGCATTGATAATTTATTACGAAGAAACGGTAAAGGTGTAACTTTTCCTCGTCTCGTTAAGCGAAGTAGCAAGTTGCAGGCGGCGACGAATACAAACGTGCAGATCACACGCCAGGAAACAATATCCATAGCTTCGACCTGATTTAAAGCTTTCCAAAAAATGGGAGACAGTCCCCAAAGAATGTACCCGCTCAACCCTATCCAGACCCCACGAATCTCTTGGTCTGTCATTCTTTTCCTACCTTACGTATCCGCTGCTAAACCTCTAAGTCCAGCCAAGACCTCATCCTAAGCGTTTAATGTGCTCAGTGGGGCTACTGTTTTATATATGTCAAAGCACGCTTTATTTAAAATAGCGCTCTCGTGCCTGATAGTAGTCTCCTTGAGCTGTGGGAATCAGGAGAAGCCAGTCACGCAACAAGTCTTGAATCAGGCCCAGAACTCTGTTTTCATAGTTGAAGGTTTAGCATGTGGGAAAAGCTCTGTTGGTACAGGGGTCCTTATTGAGGAAGGGATTCTGACGAACGCGCATGTCATAGCAGGAACTGAAAAGTTAGAGGTAATTGATTTCAATGGAAATAGAAGCACGACATACCCGATTAATACTGATTTCGAAACTGACTTAGCACTTTTAAAAGATCCTAATCTAGCGATATCCCCTCTTCAGATAGCAGCGCCCAAAGAAAATCAAAAAGGATCAATTTTAGTTGGAAGTCAAGGATTTGTTGAGAGTATTCCTGTAACGCTCTTGCGTCTGCTCAACATTGTGATCGCAGATATTTATGGCGAAGGTAAGCACACGCGATCAGGTTTAGAGTTATCCGCTGATGTGGCAGCAGGAGACTCAGGAGGGCCGATAATTAATGCAAAGGGGCAGGTGATTGGATTGATATTTTCAAGATCAACTACCCAAAATGAAATTTCTTACGGTATTTCAAGCACAGAGTTTCTCAAAGTCAGTCAAGGTTATGATCTATCTGGGGTTTCAAGCGGAAAATGCAGAGATTAAGGTAATATTTACCCGAAATGACACAGAGACGTATTTCGTGCAAAACTATGGTAAACCGGAGGGGATATGTCGAGGGATAAATTAATTGAATTGGCACGAACCCATCTACACCATGCTGTGAATGGGACAGTGCCGTTGGCTGAGACAGTCGTTGAAATACCTGTACAAAACTATTTCAATAAGGATCGATGGAAAGCTGAAATGGAATTAATATTTGGGCGAGTTCCTCTTGTCTTAGGTTTCTCTTCCGAACTCCAAAAATCTGGTGATTATAAAGCTATGGAAGTTTGTGGGGTTCCCTTAATCCTTGTCAGAAATAGGGAAGGAAGCGTCGGGGCTTTCGTTAATATGTGTAGCCACAGGGGAGCACAAATTTTAGATGAAGGGAAAGGCCGCGCAAGAAGTTTTTCATGCCCGTACCACGCATGGACATATAACTTGGCTGGAGACCTTGTCGCAATACTTGATGAGCAAGAATTTGGTGAAGTTGATACTTCTTGCCTCGGCTTAACGCCATTAAATGTCGAGGAGCGGGTAGGGATTATATGGGGTTCTATTACTCCAAACACTGATTTGCACCTGAATGAGTTTTTAGCTGGATACGACGAATATTTAGAAAGCCATGATTTCGCTAATTGTCACTTAGTTGGTCAACAAACAATTGAGGGTCCGAACTGGAAAGTTGCATACGATGGGTATCTTGATTTCTACCACTTACCGATCCTTCACAAAGACACTTTTGGCCCTGAATATAATAACAAGTCTATTTTTAATAATTGGGGTCCCCATCAACGGGTACAAGCACCTGACCATAGATTATTGGATTTAGTGGACATTCCTGAAGAAGAATGGTCTCATACAAAATTAGTGAGTGGGGTATGGACAATCTTTCCCCACATCTCAATTGCTTCTTTTGAAGCTGGAGGGCATATCTATATGGTTTCGCAGCTATTCCCTGGAGCTGACCCCGATACATCTGTAACTCACCAGAATTTCCTTGCTACCTTTGAGCCTAACTCTGAGCAAAAGGAAGAAATTGCTAGAACGATGGAATTTCTTCGTTACGTAGTGGCGGAAGAGGACTATTTCACAGGAAATAGGATCCAAAAAACAGTCAAAACTGGAGCGAAATCCCACTTTTATTTTGGCAGAAACGAAGAAGGTGGGCAGCGGTTCCATAGGTGGACGGACGCTCTTTTAGAAGCACAAAGCGACGAAGATCTTCTCTTGTTATACAAAAAAGGCGTCGGCTGATCTCTTGATCGTTGCGACCATCACTCACGTTGCGCAAAAATCACTACAATAAGAGCGTGAGAGGAATTGTCAAAAGTTCAGCCTATCTACCGCACTATCGGTTGAATCGAACAGATATAACTGCGTTTTTTGGCTATGGTCAAGCATCGGGAACTCGGTCAGTCGCCTCACATGACGAGGACACGGTCACAATGGGTTTTGAAGCCGCCCGAATGATTGTTTCTGCAGAAGGGAAGATTAAGCCTGAAGCATTATGGTTCACGACTTCAGAACCACCGTATATGGAAAAGACAAACGCAAACGTGATTCATTCTGCACTTCAATTACCGAAAGGTACCTCAGCATATGATTTTAACGGGGCTTTAAAATCAGGAATTGGTGCTATCAAAACAGCCCTAACCTCAAATCAAACAGTGCTACTCGTTCAATCAGATATACGTGGAGGTTTGCCATCAAGCCCCGATGAAAGTCAAGGCGGAGATGCCGCAGTTGCATTTCTGATCGGTGATGCAAATGCTGATCAGTTGCTCGCTTCTTATCTCGGTGGGTCTTCAGAGACATTAGAATTCATTGATAGGTGGCGAAACCCTAGTGAAAAAGTAACAAAGCAATGGGAATCCCGTTTTGTAGAAGATGCCTATCTTCCATTGATTAGAGAAGCCTGGACTCAGGCCTTGGCAAACAGCAGCCTCAAAGAAAGCGATGTTGATACTGTCATTTTCTCGGGTCAAAATGACAGAGTGAAACGTCAAGCAGCAAAAATTATCACAACTGAAAGATTCCAAGACAATGTTGCCTCAAATATTGGGAACGCTGGCACTGCCGAAGCTGGCTTGCTTCTCCTTTCTGCACTGGAACATGCTCACGTAGGACAAAAGGTAGCTTTATGTTCCTTCAACGACGGCGTTGAGATACTTATTTTTGAAGTTGAAAGTGATAATGAAGTTGTAAACCCAATTGAACACCAAATCAAAAACCGATCTGACCTTTCCTATGGGAAATTCCTTCAATGGCGTGAAATGCTACCTGTACAACCACCCAACCGACCCGCACCCTCTCGGATTTCTGCCTCTGCTTCGAAAAGAGAATCAGACTGGAAGCATGGCTTCATCGCATCACGCGGCGACCAATCAGGGCTCATTCATATGCCTCCATCACGCCTTTCAATCGACGAAACAGATAACGACGATGCAATGTTAATGCAGTCAATGGCTGCATCTATCGGTAAAGTCGCTACATTCACAGTTGACCATCTGGTTTATTCACAAAACCCTCCAGTTGTATTTGCTGTTGTGGACTTCGATAATGGCGGACGAATACCAATAGAAATAACCGATGTAGCGGAAAACGAAGTAGAGATAGGAATGAACGTAGAACCCACATTCCGTAAACTGTTTACCGCAGACGGAATCCATAATTACTTTTGGAAAGTCCGTCCAATACGATCTACGAAGGAATAACGATGGCATCAAATGGAATTAAAGATAAAGTTGCCATCATCTCAATAGGTTGCACCCCGTTCAAAGAACATTGGGACAAAAGCGCTGACGACTTATTGATAGATGCAACAACGCAAACTTTACAAGCAGTTGATATGAACACCGAGGACATTGATGCCTACTGGGTAGGGACTGCTCAAAGCGGGATGAGTGGATTAACACTATCTATGCCAATGAAACTGCACGGTAAACCAGTTACCAGAGTAGAAAACTACTGCGCAACAGGATCAGAAGCCCTTAGACAAGCATGCTATGCAGTAGCCAGTGGAGCTTACGATACAGCAATGGCTGTAGGCGTGGAAAAGGTTAAAGACAGCGGGTACCAAGGTTTAAATGCCTTCCCAATGCCAACAGCTGGAACAAATAGAACACTAACTGCAGCAGCAATGTACAGTCTTGTTCTCCCAGCTTATGCAAAGAAATATGGGATAGATCAAGACGAGTTACGAATGGTTGTCGCCAAAATTGCTGAGAAAAATCATTTTAATGGTGCACGAAACGAGCTAGCTCAGTTCCGTCGAGAGATATCCGCAGAGGAAATCTGTAATATGGTTGCCGTTGCTGGGAAATTGAGTGTTTTCGATTGTGCCGGAGTAGCTGATGGGGCCGCAGCAGTAATTGTCGTCCCTGCTGAAAAGGCTTACGACTATACCGACAAACCTCTATTTGTAAAAGCTTTATCTTTTGTTTCCGGAAATGGATCGGGATTAATTGACCCCGAGTACGACTATACGACCTTCCCTGAGTGCGAAGCTGCAGCAACTGACGCATACCAGCAGGCAGGAATAGATAACCCACAAGATTGCATCGCAATGGCCGAAGTACATGACTGCTTTACACCAACCGAACTCATTCTCATGGAAGACCTTGGGTTTTCCCAGAGAGGCGAAGGGTGGAGTGATGTTCTAGCAGGCAAGTTCGCACTAACAGGAGAACTGCCCATAAACACTGATGGCGGTTTGAAAAGTTTCGGTCACCCAGTTGGAGCATCAGGTATTCGAATGCACTACGAGTGTTGGTTACAGTTACGTGGAGAAGCACCCGAAAATCGAAAAATACCTGATAGCGATAAAAATCTTGGCCTCGTTCATAATCTTGGAGGATATCCAGGAGAAATGGTTAGTTTCGTGTCAATACTTGGCACTGAGATCGGATAGCATTCCTCACACAGGTTCTTTACTCGTACCTTGCCCTAGCAATATTGCCCCCAAGGCTAAGATTACGACACAGGTAGAGAAGATCTGAAGAGCATTTAAAGACTCCTCAAGAAAAATCCACGCCAAAAGTGACGATACAACTGGAACGAAAAGCGTAAGGATCGACCCGACCCACAATGGAATTCGTACAAGAGACCAATTCATTAATGAGTGACCGATTAAGCCAGCAACAGTTGCCAAAATGAACAGCCAGAAGATATCACGACTCGAAGGTACGGTTAGAGCAACAGAGAAAACTAGGGCTATAAGAAAATTGAGAATTCCAGTTATTACACCTGTTGCTGCAGTGAACTCAAGAGGTGAAACACGGTCCTGAGTCTGTTTAGAAATAATAAAGTACGCAGTCCAAGTAAATAATGCGGCACAAGCGAACAAATCACCTGTGACGTCCCATTCGGTAGTTCCAGAAGAACCAGCGACAACGCCAAAGGTCGCCACCAAAGCTATGACTCCAATAAAGATATCTCGGCGCGTTACTTTCTCTTTAAAAACTTTGTAGCTATAAGCAGATATCAATACAGGTTGCAACGAACCAATAATTGTTGCATTTACAACTGTTGTTCTCTTGAGTGACTCAAAGAAGAATGCGACGTTGAGCCCCAAAGCAATCCCACCCCAAAATGCAATCTTTATAGACTGAAATGTGAGGGGAGTACCTTTTGCTTTCAGGAAAGCAATCATGACTATTGAGTAGAAAGTAAATCTGTATACCGCTATTTCTGTAGAACTCACAGAGATGTATTTAACAATTACTCCAGACGACCCCCATGCAGTCACCGCAAAAGCAGCGCCGACCAGTGCCAGTCGCGAATAGTTATGAATTTCTTGCGAGTTTTTATCAGTCATGGGGG
>Ga0208130_1000111_pt1 | contig 43100 bp, 49 predicted proteins | sample ETNtaG_31_FD_185771 | JGI IMG/M metagenome (GOLD analysis project Ga0208130, IMG submission 185771) | Marine microbial and viral communities from oxygen minimum zone, Eastern Pacific Ocean - ETNP201310SV78 (SPAdes) (version 2) | ecosystem: Environmental > Aquatic > Marine > Oceanic ... | reverse complement strand
GTTGTTGGACCATTATATTGGTCTGGTAACTATGATAATTATGAAGCGAATTATACTTGGTCTGTGTTTGCAGATGATGGTAATATAGGAACTATAGTTACTGATATCATCTATCCTAATAGTTGTAATCCTTTAGTTTTAGAGCCGGGTATGATTAAAGATAATACTACCAAATTAGATTAAGCATAAATTCAATTTATTTTTATTAGATCATGCTAAAAATTGCGTTTGATAAAATTTTTAAGCATCCTTTGGATAAAAACCATAGATTTCCTATGGTTAAATATGAATTACTTCCTGAACAACTATTAAGTGAAGGTACATGTAGTACTAATAATTTTTTTGGACCTACAGAAATTGATGAAAAGATAATTTTAGATACACATTGCTTAGATTATTATCAAAGACTTACAAATTTTCAACTAGATAAAAAAGAGCTTAGATCTATAGGATTTCCAATGTCGGATGTTTTAGTTAAAAGAGAAAAAAAAATTGTTCAGGGTACTTTAGAGTGCTCATTATATGCTTTAAAATATGGGGTTTCGATGAATATTGCCGGAGGGACACATCATGCATTTTCAAATAGAGCGGAGGCTTTTTGTATTCTAAATGATCAATCTATTGCTGCAAATTATTTAATCAACAACAATTACTGCAAAAAAATTTTAATTTTAGATTTAGATGTACATCAAGGTAATGGTACTGCTGAAATATTTTCTTCAAATAAAAATGTGTTTACCGCATCTTTTCATGGTCAAAAAAACTATCCGTTTAGAAAAGAAAAAAGTGATTTCGATTTTGGTTTTGAAGATGGCGTTACAGACAAGTATTATTTATCTGTTATACAAAATGAAATTCCAAGACTAGTGGATGCATTTGAACCAGATTTTATTTTTTATCTTTCAGGAGTGGATATAATTGAAAACGATAAACTAGGAAGATTATCTGTTTCTTTAAACGGTTGCAAACAAAGAGATAAGTTTGTTTTAAATTATTGTAAAAAAAATCATATTCCATTACAAATAAGTATGGGAGGTGGTTACGCTCCTGAAATATCAGTAATTGTTGAGGCGCATGCTAACACATTTAGATTAGCTCAAGAAATATATTTTTAATTAATACGTTATTTATTTCGATATTTTATCTTTGTGATATGAAGAAATTAATGCATACATTAATTTGTTTGTTCTTGTTTATTAATATTTCTGCTAAAGAGATAATTGTTATTGATACTTCAAAAGAAATATTTAACAAGAAAGCTCTTGTAATATTAAATGGTTTTGGAGATTCGAAAAAAAACAGAAAAGTACAGAAGAAATTTTTTCAGAAAAAAGGCTATGATTTATTTATTCCAAAATACGTTAAAAGAAAATCTATAAAACTAACTCAAGAGACTTTTACAAATTTTTATTACAATAACAATTTAGATAGTTATAAAGAAGTAAATTTTTTATGCTATATAGTTGGAGGGTTGATATTAAATAAGCACATTGAAAAGAATGGAAAAGGAAAAATCACTAAAATTATATACGATAGAAGCCCAATTCAAGAAAGAGCAGCTAAAGTTGCGACAAAAAAATTACCAATAATTTCTCGTATAATGTACGGTAAAGTTTTATCTGATTTTAGTAAAGAAAAGCTAGTTTCGTTAACTAATGATAAAGACTTAGATATTGGTTTAATTATTGAAAATAAAGCAACAAGATTAATGAGGTTTTTTGAAAAGTCTGCAGCTAAATATGGTGAGTATAATTTTAATCCTGCACAAATTGAAAGCAATTATGATGATTTTATACATACTATTCTTGATCATGACCTGATGTATACTAGGTTTGATATTATAGGAGATGAAATTTTTTATTTTTTGCAAAACAGTAAATTTCCTGTTAATTCAAGACGAGAAAAATATTATTGGAATCCTTTTGAAAAAATTAAAATAGATGATATCAATTTATAAAATAAAACCAAAGTTTCAGAAACTGTTAATGCCTTTATTAAAATTGTTAAAAAAGCTAGGTGTTAGTCCAAATACTATCACATTTTCTTCAATTTTATTATCCTTTTTATTGTCATACTTTCTTTGGAATGCATTTGAAAATCCTTTATACTTTTTATTTGTTGCTTTTGGATTACTCTTTAGAATGATGCTAAATGCTCTTGATGGTATGATGGCTCGCATATATAATCTTCAATCCAAAAAAGGCGAAGTTTTAAATGAAGTGGGAGATATAATTTCTGATACAGCAATTTATTTCCCTCTCATTTTGTTTGAATCAATAGAAATTGAATTAGCAATAATTTTTATAGTTCTTTCTGTAATAAATGAGTTTTGTGGTTTACTTGCTAAGGTAGTATCAGGTAATAGAAGGTACGATGGGCCAATGGGAAAAAGTGATAGAGCTTTTTTAATTGGTCTTATTTGCATAATATATTATTTTACAAATAAAATGGATCCATATATGAATATTATAATATTTGTAGCTTCAGCTTTGATGATTTTAAGTTCATATATTCGACTAACTAAATCTATAAAAAATGAATAAAATTATAAACAGCATTGATTTAAATGCAGAGATTCAGTGGGTAATAGCAATAATATTATCAATATTAATTATTGCTACAATAACTTTTTGGATTTGGAATAAATTAAAGCCAAGTAAATTAGTAAATGAAATGATTTTAAGAACTAGATCATGGTGGGGAATGTGTTTTATCTTTCTTTTTGCAGCAACAGTTCACCCAATAATCACTTACATCGGTTTAGCGTTTTTATCTTTTTTCACATTAAGAGAAGTATATACCTTACTAAAACTACGTGATTCTGATAGAACTACACTGTTATTATGTTATTTGTCAATACCTATTCAATACTATTTTGCATATCAAGGTTGGTATACTATGTTTTTAATTTTTATTCCTGTTTTCATGTTTATTATAATCCCATTCTTTTTGGTTATGGCTGGTGATACAAAAGATATTATTCGTTCAATGTGTATTTTGCCAACCTCATTAATGTTAGGAATATTTGGAATTAGCCACTTAGCTTTATTAGTTAGTTTTCCAGATATGAATAATGATAATATTTCTGGAAAGGCACTACTCTTATTTTTAATTTTTATAACAGAAGCAAATGATATTATGCAATATGTATTTGGTAAGCTTTTTGGTAAACATAAGATTTTACCAAAAGTTAGCCCAAACAAAACCTGGGAAGGATTTATTGGAGGAGTTTTGTCTACTACGGCTATAGGATATTTTATGGGTTTTTTGACTCCGCTTAGCTCAATGGAATTGATTTTTATTAGTTTTTGTATAGCAATTTTTGGTTTTATGGGTGATGCTATTATTTCTGCTGTTAAAAGAGATTTTGGAGTAAAGGATATGGGAAGTACAATTCCTGGACATGGAGGGTTTTTAGATCGTATTGATAGTTTATCAACAACATCATCTCCGTTTTTTCATCTGATTTACTTTTTAGTTATTGTATAAATGAAAAAAATAATATTAATTCTAATTTATACTATTTTTTGGAGAAATTTTCTAAAAATAATTATAGGATTAAAGTATAAAAATAGAAACGTTCTTAAAAAAAAGAAGCAATTTATTTTGATTGCTAATCACAATAGCCATATGGATACTATGGCAATCATGAGTTCTATTCCTCCAAGATATATACATAGAGTTCATCCAATTGCTGCAGCAGATTTCTTTGGTGGTAGTCATTTGAAGGAAAAATTAATGAGATATATGGTCAACGCAACTTTAATTCCTAGAAAAAGAGCTGAGTCGATAGAAGATGTTGATCCTATACAAGTTATGAGTAACTTAATAGAAAAAGGAAGATCAATAATTGTTTATCCTGAAGGTTCAAGAGGAACTCCAGGCGTGATGACAGATTTTAAAAAAGGCATTGGATACTTAATTAACAAAAATCCACATGTTGATGTGATACCAGTTTATCTTGCTGGAATACATAAAACACTTCCTAAAGGAAAAAATTTAATTTTGCCATATAATTGTGAAATAATATTTGGAGATACGATAAAATTTGATTCTTATGAAGTCGATGATATTGTTAAAAAGTCTCAGGATGAATTTAATAAACTAATAAAAAATAAGTAATGAAAAAATTTATATTAATTTGGTTTTTACCATTTACGATGTTGGGACAAGATTTGTCAAATGAAAGTGTCGTTGATACTCATATATCTAAAACTAATAAAAATATAATAATGAAATCATCTGCTCATTATAAAAAAGGGTTTAGGCAAGTTGAAGGCAAGCTTTACTTAACTAATGACAAGTTAGAATTTAAAAATCTAATGATTTCACTCCGATCTGAAAAATTTGAGATTAATTTAGAAGATATATCTTCAGTTTCTCTTAGTTGGACAAAATTTTTTGGTTTATTTCCTTTGCTACCTAATTCAATTCTAATAAATACAAAAAATAATAAGAATTATAAATTCACTGTCAAAAGAAGTAAGAAATGGATTAATACGATAAATAATATTATTGATAATTAATAACAAATTAATAATGAAATAACTACTATGAATACTTATGATGTTAAATATGAAGGAGATTTAAGAACTATCTCCACTCACTTAGATTCCGGAACAATAATAAAAACAGATGCACCAAAAGATAACCACGGTCTAGGTGAAACATTTTCTCCAACAGATATGTTATGCTCTGCTCTAGCAAGTTGTATCTTAACTATTATGGCTATTGCTGTTGAAAAAAATAATATTGACATGAAGGGTACTTTGGCAAAAGTTAAAAAAACAATGGGAAATAATCCAAGGAGAATAATAAAAATACAAGTTGATATAATCTTCCCCAAAGATTATGATTCCAAAACTAAAACTATTTTAGAAAGAGCTGCTTTTAACTGCCCAATTCATCATTCTATTTCTAAAAGTATAGAAAAAAATATTACTTTTATTTATTAGAACTAAAAACAATAGATTAACAATGGAAAAATTACTACTTGCATGAAAAAATTAGAAAAATTCATTTATTCAGTTAATTATCTGCCTCCCGTATTATATTTTGGTTCTGTTGGATTGCTTGGATATGATATTTATTGTAATGTAATTCATGAAAAAGAATTTCTTAATGTATATACGGAAACTCCATTAATTATTATCTTTTGTTTAATGACTTATTTGGGTGTAAAAAAATATCAAAAGAAATCATAGTTTATGAAAAAACTAATATTATGAAAAAACTATTAATTATATTACTTTGCTTGCCAATGATCAGTTTTGGGCAAAAAACTTATGTGCCTGATGATAATTTTGAACAAGCCTTAATAAATCTTGGCTATGATTTATTTTTAGATGATTCTGTTCAAACAACAAGTATAGATACTGTTACTTATTTATTTATTCCCAACAATAATATTTATAACTTAACAGGTATTGAAGCTTTTTCTTCTCTAACACAACTTTTTTGTTATTCCAATCAACTAGAAATATTGGATTTAAGTAATAACTCACAGTTATTTGAAGTAAATTGTAATAATAATCAATTAGTATCTTTAGATGTGAGAAATGATAATAATCTAGCATTATGGTATTTTACTTCTACTGGAAATAGTTTGCTTAATTGTATTGATGTTGATGATGTTGTTTATGCAGAATATAATTGGTCTGTCGATAATTGGACTGAATTCAGTATGAATTGTAATCCAACTTCAATACAAAATTTGAACCAAGACAAGAAATTAATAAATGTATTAGATATCTATGGAAGATCTGTGTCTCCCAAACCTTCTATGACATTATTTTATATCTATGATGATGGAACAGTAGAGAAGAAAATAACAATAGATTAAAAATGAAAAAACTATTAATTATTTTATTTTGCGGTGAGGAAGGGATTCGAACCCCCGAAACGATTTCTCGTTTACACGCTTTCCAAGCGTGCGCCTTAAGCCACTCGGCCACCTCACCTTTAGCAAGTTACTTCACCTCGCAAATTTTTATTTAATTTAACTCTAGTTTCGTTATCATTTTTAGAAGTTCCTAAAAGATACATTAATTTAGTAACTGCAGCTTCAGTTGTAATATCTTTACCATTTATTATATCTTTATTCTCAAACGGAGCACTTGATTCATATTTTCCAGAAATTATATTTCCATGTATGCATTGGGATACATTAATTAATATTTTACCCTGTTGAATCATATTTTCAAATAATTTAACAAGACCTGGGTCGTTTATTGCGTTTCCAGCACCAAAACTTTCAATCACTACACCTTTTACATTTTTCATGATTAATTCTATAACTTCTAATTTAATTCCAGGATATAATTTCAGTATAGCAATATCGTTAGATAAATTTCTATGAACAATTAATTTTTTATTTGATTTTTTTAATTGAGTGTTATTAAATTTAATTTGAACACCAACTTCAGCAAGTACTGGATAATTTGGTGATTTAAAGGCTTCAAAATCTTCAGTATTAATTTTTGTAGTTCTATTTCCTCTAAACAATTGATTTTCGAAATAAATACATACTTCATTAATTTTTTCTATTCCAGCAATTTCAATTGCAGTAATCAAATTTTCTTTTGCATCAGTTCTTCTTACTCCAATAGGAATTTGAGAACCTGTTAATATAACAGGCTTATTAATATTTTCTAGCATAAAACTTAGAACTGAAGCAGTGTATGACATAGTATCAGTACCGTGTAGAATGACAAAACCATTAAATTCATCATGATTTTTATAAATTAGATCTGCTATTTCAACCCAGATTTTTATATTCATATTTGATGAGTCAATAGGTTCTTCAATACTTTCATATTCAATTTTCACATCATCATTGTGAAGTTCAGGAACAGATAATAATAGACTGTCAAGCGTAAATGGAATTAGTTTATTATTTATTTTATTTCTGATCATCCCAATGGTTCCTCCTGTATAGATTAATAAAATTCTCTTCATCATATTTTAAAAAGTCTATTAGCATTATCATTTGTAAATCTACTTACTTTTTCTAATGAAATATTTTTTATTTCTGCAAGTTTTTTTGCAATCTCAATTATATGTTTGCTTTCGTTTCTTGTACCTCTGTATGGTGCTGGTGTTAGGTAAGGTGAGTCTGTTTCTAATAGTAAGTGCATCTCATCTATTTTACTAATTGTTTCATCAAGATTACTATTCTTGAAGGTTAGTACTCCGCCAACACCTATGTAAAAATTCTTCAAACAAATAATTCGATTTGCTTCATTAATATTTCCTGTAAAACAATGAAATACACCACAAAGCTTATCATCATTGTACTTTTCTACAATTTTAATAGTTTCTTCAAATGAATTTCTCACGTGTATAACAACAGGTAAATTATGTTCTTTTGCTAAAAGTATTTGCTTTGAAAAGGCCTTTTTTTGAACTTCTAAAGTAGATTTGTCCCAGTGTAAATCTATTCCAATTTCTCCAACAGCAATATATTTTTTAGTTAATAATTCTTTTTTAACATGTTTGATTTCTGTTTCATAGTTGTCTAAGTTAACATCACATGGATGTAACCCCATCATTGGGAAACAATTATTTGGAAAACTATGACATAGAGAAAGCATTCTTTTAGTATATTTACTAGAGATATTTGGTAACAGAATTTTTTCAACACCAGATTCGATTGCCTTCTGAACAACGGCATGTCTATCAGAATCAAACTCTTTTGCATAAAGATGGCTATGTGTATCAATAAATTTCATTGAGTGCAAAATTAGGATAAATTACTTAGTTTTACCATGTGAATAGTAAAACTAAAATACTAATAGTTAGATTTTCTTCTATTGGAGATATAATTTTAACAACTCCAATTATTAGATGTATTAAATTGCAAAGTAAAAACATCGATCTTCATTACTTAACAAAACTTAAATATAAGGATATACTAAGTCAAAATCCTTATATAGACAAATATCAATATTTTGATAATAATTTTCTTGAAGTTTTAAAAATCCTAAAGGCAGAAAAATATGATTTAATTATTGATCTGCATAATAGCTTAAGATCTAAGATGGTTAGATTAGCTTTAGCAACTAAAAATTTTGTTTACAATAAAGAAAACTTTAAAAAATTCATGCTATTAAATTTGGGTTTAAATCTGTCTAAGTTACACACTGTAGACAGATATTTTTTAGCCTTAAAAGATTTGCAAATTAAAAATGATAATAAAGGACTTGATGTTTTTATTGATGATAATTATAATGTAAGTTTTAATACATCTCAAAAGTATATTTCATGGTGCATAGGAGGAAGCTATGAAAATAAAAAGTTGTCAGACAAACAAATACTTTATGTTTGTGATAAATTAAATTTTCCTATTGTTTTCTTAGGTGGTTCTCAGGAAAGTGATTTAGCTGAAAAAATTATCAGCAAGTCATCAAACAATCAACTGTATAATTTTTGTGGCAAAATAGACTTTTCAGAATCTTCCTATTTAGTTAAAAAATCAAGTTTATTATTAACTAATGATACTAGTATTTTGCATGTAGGATCTGCTATAAAGTTACCTATGATTTCTTTTTGGGGATGTACAAAGCCAGAACTTGGATTTCGATCATATTTAAATCCAAAATCATATGATATTTGTTCAGAAAACAGAAGACCTTGTTCAAAGCATGGAAATAAATGTAAAGTATCAGATAATGGTTGTGTCAAAACTATTAATCCAGAAATAATTTATAATAAAGTAAATAGAGTTTTAATTAAATAATGCTTTAAGCTCAGTAGCTTCATTAGCTTTAATTTTACCAGCTAATATTAATGATAATTGCCTTCTTCTTAAAGCACCATCATATCTTGTTTTTTCTAATTCCGTCTCTGGGATTACTTCAGGAACCTTAATAGGTTTTCCCATATTATCAACTGCAACAAATGTATATATTGCTTCATTACATTTTGTTTTTTCACCTGAAAGAGAGTCTTCAATCCATACGTCAATAAAAATTTCCATTGATGATCTGAAAGATCTCGAGATATTAGCTTCAAGCGTAACTATACTTGCTCTTGGTATGGGATTTTCAAAAGAAACATTATTCACAGAGGCAGTAACGCATGTTCTATTGCAGTGTCTATGAGCAGTTATAGCAGCTGCAATATCCATCCAATGTAATAATCTTCCACCCATTAAATTGTTTAAATTGTTTGTGTCGTTAGGTAAAACAATTTCAGTTAGGGTAGCTTGGCTATCTTTTGGGTTTTTACCTTTCATTGTTCTTCAGTTAAAATCCAGGCAGAGCCATAATTTTTTTTCACATTTGTTAATGCTAAAATTGCATCTTCTTTACTTTTAAAATTACTAATACTTACTCTAGTATTAAAATCTGTATTTAAAATTTGCGCATTATATTTTTTTGAAAGTAATTTTGAGTGTAATTTTTTAGCATTTGTTGGTTCTTGAAAAGAACCAATAATTATGTGATATTTTATTTCAGTATTGATATTTGGTAAAATGGTTAAGTTGACATTTGAGTTATCATTTGTTTCTATAGATTTAACATTTTCAGTATTATCAAATGAAAAGTCAATTAATGACATCTTTTCATATAATGTTGTTATATTTTTTTCTTGATTAATGCTAATAAAAGAGATTAAAATCAATGGAATAGCTACAGCGGCAGCTCTAAGAAACATTTGATTGGATGAAATTATATTTTTTTCAATTACATGAACAGTATTTCGTATCTCATTTTTAATACGTTCCTTTTTGTCAATTATGTTAGAATCAATAGAACACATTCCAAAACTTTCCAAATTGTAATTATATCCCTTTTCTTGCGTAAATAAAATATTATTTTCAGATCCTAAAGTAAATAATCCTACTTTATCTATTCTTAGAATTTTTGTTTCATATAATTTACTTTTTAGTTTTTTGGAGTAGGATAATACAATTTCAAGGCTTTTTTTGTTACTTATATTTTCTTCTTTTGCAATATGATTAACAAGAAGACCATCATTACTGACTAGCTGACTGTTGAACAAAATTATTTTGGAAGGAGGAATTATCTCTCCACTTTTTTCATTTATGGTTGCAGACTTATCATTTACTATGAAACCACCAAACTCTGGAAAAATAATACAATCTTCGATGTATAAAAGTTCAGAAATATATTTTTCTATAGATTTTTTCATTTTAGCAAAAGTAAAAAATTTATATTAAAATTTGTTCAAATCATCATGTGTATCAACAGACACAGATTCATGTTTAGTTATTCCTACTGCAATTTGATAATTGTTTTCAAGCCAACGTAATTGTTCTAATTTTTCATTGACTTCTCTATCAGTTCTACTAAGCTTTGAGATTTCATTTAAAATATTTACTTTAAATGCATAAATACCGATGTGCTTATAGTATTTTTTGTTTTTATCGATATCATCTATTTTTCTAATAAAATCTTTAGCAATTTTTGTTTTGTTATTAAAAATTACTTTAGGAGTATTTGCATCAAAGACTAACTTATAATCATCAATTTTTTTAGCAAGTGTAGCAATATCAGAGTTTGATTCTAGCATAATACTTGCTATTTGATCGATTTGGTTCGGATTAATAAATGGTTCATCTCCTTGAATATTTACCACAATATCACAGTTTATATTTGACTTCAATACAACTTCATTGCATCTGTCAGTTCCTGATTCATGAGAATTACTTGTCATAATAACATTACCTCCGAATTCATTAACATGTTGATATATTCTTTTGTCATCAGTAGCTACAACTAGCTGGTTTAACAATAATGATTTTTTACATTGTTCATAAACCCTTTGAATCATACTTTTCCCAGCAATGTTAATAAGAGGTTTGCCAGGCAGACGTGTTGACGCAAATCTAGATGGAATAATACCTAGTATATGCATTTATATTTTAATATTACAATTAATTGCTACAGTTCTTGGAGGCATCATATTTGCTGGTCGGTTCATGTACTCTATGTTTAATAAATTATTAACAACAATTCCTGTTTTTATATAAGGATTTATTCGATAATAAAATCTAGAGTCAATTATGAAGTCTCCATTTTTCCCGTTTTCTCTTGCCTCTGGAATTCCTGGAACAAGCCAGCTAAAAAACTCATCTGCAAAAATTGCATCTATATTTTTCATGAAATCATTGTATCTAAAGCTTGTCCCAAGAGATATTTTTTTATAAACTAATTCTAAATCAAGTTTAGCTAGATGTTGATATCTATACTTAAGTACTTCAGGATTGGAGCTGCTGTTATTATAAGTTAAATCAGATATTTCTTCTTGCCCAAAAATATTTAGCATAGGTTCCTCAAGAGTTGCATAAACTTCATTTGGAGTTAAAGAGATTGGGTTGATATAAGTATATCCAGCAAGTATATTTACTTTAACATTTGAAGAAATATTTCCAGATCCTAAAACACTTAGTTCAATCCCACTTATTTGTGTTTTCCCAACATTTACAGACTTAAAGCCATAGCCTAAAAAATTTTCAAAGCCATTATCTTCTCCAAACCTTCCAAATGTAAATTCCATCATATCATCATACTGCATTATAAATCCTGCGATATCTACATAACCTAGCCAGGTGTTATATTTAATAACCTGCTTCAGTCCTAACTCAGCACTCCATCCGTTTTCTGGCTTAAGTCCAGGATTTGGATAGACAAATATACCATCTGCTATTTGTGTTGATATAAATAATTCAGCCATAGATGGAAATCTATAACCCTGCCCCCATGATGAACGTATAAATGTACCTTCAAAAATCTGATAATTCGCACCAGTTCTAAAAACTGGTTTCGCAGCGTTAAAATCTACAATACTATCACCATTCACATAATATTTTTCTTCTGTTTTTAGGTTAAAATCTTCGTACCTTGCACCTAGAGAAAAATTAAATTTACCCCATTTTTTATCTAGTTGAGTGTATAATGAGCTATTTTGTCTTTTACTGATACCATTAAAAAGATCTGAATTGGCTGCTACATTTTCATAACTTAAACCAGTAGTCAATCGCAAATTATATTTTTCGATATTTTTTTGCCATTGATAATCAATGTAATATGTTTTTGATGATGTGCTTTGCCCCACATCAACTCCGTTATTTAAATTATCATTTAAAACACTCAGATGTCTAGTTTTTATGCTATGCCTATTATTATTGTAGTTGAAGTTAATAAATGGATCTATGTTGTAAATAAGTCCTTCTGTAGTAATAACCTCACTACCATATGGAACATATGCCTGTTCTAAGCTTGACCAAATAATAGCGCTACCAGAATTTTGTTTTAATACATTTGCATTAACACCATAACTTAAACCTTTTATTTTTTGGCTTTTGTAAATTGAATTTAGATTGATACGATTTCTATCAGTTATTTCTCCATATCTATAACCATCATCTTTAAATATATTTCCCCCAAATGTTAAATCCAGATTTTTAAATTTCATTGCATGTAAAAAATCAACACCTTTAAAGGCTCTTCTTTTATACACTAGTTTTCCGTTTTCATTTGATGGAACTGAGTTCCAGTGAAGTTCTTTTCTTTTAGGGATATCAATTAATCCTATATGCATATTTACTTTTGTATATCCGGGTAGTTTATTTTTGTCTATATCGTTTTGACTTGGAAAGGCTGTTCTAATATTAATTACCCCATTTAGTGCTGATGACCCATATAATGCTGATGAAGCTCCTTTAATTATTTCAACCTGATTAATATTTTCAGTAGCAATTAAACTCCATTGTGCTTGTCCCGCATCACCAGAAATTAAAGGCATATCATCAACCATAACTAAAACTCTTGTTCCTGCTCCGTAACTCCATCCACTACCTCCTCTAATATTGGCTTGACCATCAGTGATATTTACGCCAGGCACCTGATCGATAGCTGTTTCTATATTTGTTGTATTTTTGTTTTCAATTAAGGAAGGCTTCATTACTTCCATCGAAACAGTAATTTCTTCAAGGTTTTGCTCAAATCTACCAGCAGATACAACAACGGTTTTTAACTGTTCTGAGTCCTGTTCTAGAAATATGTTTATGGTTTTCTGCTCGTTATCATCTACTAAATATATATTGCTATAGGTTTTGTACCCAATATACTTAAATGTAATGTTATATTTTTTATCACTTGATTTATTTAGTTTGAGAGAGTAATCGCCATTAAAATCTGTTGCAGTCCCACCTCCACTACTTAATAAAACATTAACACCAATGAGAGGTTCTTTAGTTTTTTTGTCAATTATTTTTCCTTTAATGTATTGAGCGCTTGAATAATTGCTTACAAAAAAAAAGATTAGAAAAAGAAATAAATTTTTCATAAAATTTATAAACCACTACAAATATAAAAATTTGCATCAAAGTGAATCAGTTTAATTTTTTTAAACACTTTTTTTATTATTATTTTTATAAGTATTTTTTTTATTTGAAAAATAATATACATTTGCGCCATAACAACATGAAAAAAATTTTTTATGCAAAAAATAATACATGATTTTATGAATAATGTGACTTGTAAAAATCCGGATGAAAAAGAGTTTTTACAAGCGGTTGAGGAAGTAGCAGAAACAGTAATACCATTTATTGAAGAAAACCCGAAGTATAAAAACAAAATGTTACTTGAAAGAATGATTGAGCCAGAGAGGGTAATAATTTTCAGAGTTCCATGGATTAATGATAAAGGTTTAACAGAAGTTAACAGAGGATATAGAGTTGAGTTTAATTCAGCCATAGGACCATATAAGGGTGGGTTAAGATTTCACCCTACTGTAAATTTATCTATATTAAAGTTTTTAGGTTTCGAACAAGTATTTAAAAACTCACTAACAACCTTACCAATGGGAGGAGGAAAGGGAGGTTCTGATTTTGACCCAAAAGGAAAATCAGATAATGAAGTCATGAAATTTTGTCAATCCTTTATGACAGAATTATGTAAGCATATCGGTCCTAATACCGATGTTCCTGCTGGTGACATAGGTGTGGGTGGAAGAGAAATTGGATATATGTTTGGGCAATATAAAAGAATTAGAAATGAGTTTACAGGAGTGCTAACTGGAAAAGGAATCAATTGGGGGGGGTCACTAATAAGACCTGAAGCAACTGGCTACGGTACTGTATATTTTGCTCAAAATATGCTTACTGAAAATAATAATTCTATTGAGGGAAAAACAGTAGTTATTTCAGGTTCTGGTAATGTTGCTCAGTTTTCTTGTGAAAAGGTTAATGAGCTTGGCGGAAAAGTTGTTGCTATGTCTGATTCATCTGGATACATTTATGATCCAGAAGGAATTAGTTCAGAAAAACTAGAATATATCAAAGAACTTAAAAATGTAAAAAGAGCAAGAATTTCTGAATATGCAAAAGAGTATGGGTGTGAATTTCATGAAGGAAGACCATGGAATATAAAATGTGATGTTGCACTCCCTTGTGCAACACAAAATGAATTAAATGAAGCTGAAGCAACCCAGTTAGTAGATAATGGATGTATTTGTGTAGCGGAAGGAGCTAACATGCCATCAACACCAGAAGCGATTGCAGTTTTTCAAAAAGCTAAAATATTATTTGCCCCAGGTAAAGCTTCAAATGCTGGCGGCGTAGCAACATCAGGATTAGAAATGAGTCAGAACTCTTTGCGTTTAAGTTGGTCAAGAGAAGAGGTAGATTCAAAGCTTAAACAAATAATGATTGATATTCATTCATCTTGCGTTAAGTATGGAAAAGATGGTGATTATATTGATTATGTAAAAGGTGCAAATATAGCTGGCTTTGTTAAAGTAGCTGATGCTATGATTGATCAAGGAATAGTGTAGTGCTTCTCCTTAAGTTCTTAACAAACAGATTCAAATCAATAGCTTCCAAATTCAAAAAGGAAGATAAAAAATATGTTACAAGTTCCACTGTTTTTTTAGCCGTAATAGAACTTTTTATGGTAGTTCTTGGAATCTTGTTAGCACTATACATTGATAGGTGGAATTCTACTAAAAGTTTTGAAAAGCAATTTGAATCTACATTAAGAATTGTTCAGCAAAATATAGAATCTGACATCAACAGTTCCGATAATGTAATAGCTCACTTTCATGCAAGAGATTCTTTGCGTCATGATATTATGATGAATAAATTTGATCGTGAATATTATGAAAAAGGTATTTCATATTGGCAACAGGCGATAGTTTATTATGATCAATTTCAAATTACTGATGATGGCTATAATTTACTTCTTGAAATGAAAGATGAGGTGCCAGAAAAGTATGCTGAGATTTTTTTAAAAGTTAAAGATTTATACAAAACTATTCCCACAATTGATGAATTTAATAAAAATTTTAAAGAGGTTATTTGGGGTATTCATAATGAGTTAACTTATTCGCATTGGTTTTGGTTAGATTCCTATTATGATGAGCCAAGTAAAGAGCAGATAGATTTTTATTTTACGCCATATTATAAAGCATTAGTACAAAAAGTCCTTAATGCATCAAATCTTATTGAAACAATGGCAAAAACACACAGAATTGAAGCTATAAATTTGTATAACGAAATTAATTATTTGTTGGGTAAAGAGAAAGAGATTCCAAAGAATTTAACATATGTTTTAAATGATACTATTTCTAAAAATTATATTGGGAAATATAAATTTATAGAAGGAAATATGGGCACTTGGTTTCCAAAGCATTTAGTTGAAGATTCAGTTCTGGAAATTGGATTTAAAGATAGTAGTTTATATGTAATGAAAAATGAAAAATATGCTAAGCAATTATATTTTTTCCATAGAATTAAAACAAGAAGTCCTAATTATCCAATAAAGAAAAATCATGTTTTTATTTCATCACAAGGTTATTATGAGTTTTACAAAAATGGAAAGCTAAGGATTGGAGCGGCTGGTCCAGAAACAATTTGGCAAAGACAATAGTTAATCTGTTTTCTGTATTTTTGTAGCATAAAAACAACTAACAATGATTGGGAATTTACAAAAACAGTTACAAATTGAGTTAGACTCTATAAAGCAAGAGGGTCTTTATAAAAAAGAGCGTATAATTGTTAATCCGCAAGGATCATCTATTAGAGTTAATTCAGGAGAAACTGTACTTAATTTTTGTGCTAATAATTATTTGGGATTATCGTCCCACCCTGAAGTTGTTCAAGCTGCTAAAGATACTTTGGACTCTCATGGTTTTGGAATGTCATCAGTTCGTTTTATTTGTGGAACACAAGATATTCACAAAGAGCTTGAAAAGAAAATATCTAATTTTTTATCAACAGAGGATACAATTCTGTATGCTGCAGCATTTGATGCCAATGGTGGTGTTTTCGAACCACTTTTTGGAAAAGAGGATGCAATAATTTCTGATGCATTAAATCATGCATCTATTATTGATGGGGTTAGGTTATGTAAGGCTGTTCGTTATAGATATAATAACAATGACATGTCTGATTTAGAAAAACAATTAATCTTGTCACAAAAACAAAGAAACAGAATTATTGTTACTGATGGAGTTTTTTCTATGGATGGTTACATTGCCCAATTAGATAAGATATGTGATCTTGCTGAAAAATACAATGCTTTAGTAATGGTAGATGATTGTCATTCAACAGGTTTTGTTGGAAAAACAGGTCGAGGAACACATGAACATTGTGATGTAATAGGTAGAGTTGATATTATAACTTCAACATTAGGAAAAGCACTTGGTGGAGCAATGGGAGGATTTACATCTGGAAAAAAAGAAATTATAGAAATATTGCGCCAAAGATCTAGACCATATCTTTTTTCTAATTCTTTAGCACCTTCCATTGTTGGAGCTGCAAATAAGGTATTAGACATATTAAGTAATTCAACAGATCTAAGGGATAAGCTAGAACACAATACAAAGTATTTTAGAGAAGAAATGACTAAATTAGGATTTGATATTAAGCAAGGGACACATCCAATTGTGCCAGTAATGCTTTATGATGCAAATATTGCGCAAAAAATGTCAGATTTATTATTGGATGAAGGTATTTATGTTATAGGATTCTTTTATCCAGTAGTACCTAAAAATCAGGCCAGAATAAGAGTTCAAATATCTTCTCAACACGAAATAAGTGATATTAATAAGGCTATTTCTTCATTTAAAAAAGTAGGAAAAGCATTAAATGTCATATAAATAAGTAGTAAATAAATTTTGTAGATCTAGAAAAAAGTTTAGTTTTGCAAACCTTTTTAAAGAATATATTGTGGATACATTAAGTTATAAAACACTTTCAGCCAACAAAGAATCTGCCAATAAGAAATGGTGGGTGGTTGATGTTGAAGGTCAGATATTAGGTAGATGTGCTTCTAAGATTGCTAAAGTACTTAGAGGTAAATACAAAACAAATTATACTCCTCATGCTGATTGTGGTGATTATGTTATAGTTTTAAATTCAGAGAAAATTACTATGACAGGCAAAAAGATGGAAAATAGAGAAATTTTTGCTCATACTGGATTTCCTGGTGGTCAAAAAAGAATTTCACCTAAAAACATGTTAGATAAAGATGGAAGGTCAGTGTTAAGGCATGCTATAAAAGGAATGTTACCAAAAAATAAATTAGGAGCAGCTATTTTGAAAAATTGTTATATATACACAGGTGATCAACATAGTCATGATGCTCAGAAACCAAGTGTTCTAAATTTAAAAGATTTAAAGTAATATGGATATAATACACTCAATTGGAAGAAGAAAGGCATCAATTGCAAGACTTTACTTAAAAAAGGGTAAAGGAAATATAACTGTCAATGGTAAAGATTTTAAGGATTATTTTCCTGTTAGTACAATGCAGTACAAAATTGAACAACCGTTTAAAATATTAAGTCTTGATAATACATTTGATTTAATTATTAGTGTTGTTGGTGGAGGAAATACTGGTCAAGCTGAAGCTATAAGATTAGCTATTTCTAGAGCGCTATGTGATCTGGATAATGAGAATAGAACTCTCTTGAAATCAAAAGGGTTATTAACAAGAGATTCAAGAGTGGTTGAGAGAAAAAAGCCTGGACAAAAGAAGGCAAGAAAAAAGTTCCAATGGGTTAAGAGATAAAATATTAATTAATGTTTAGAATCTAAATTATTTAGATAAGTAAAAAACTTCTACTAAATAATTGCTAAGCGAAACAATAAAGAAAGTAAACATGTCAAAAAAAAATTTCAAAGAATTATTAGAATCAGGTGTGCATTTTGGCCACTTAAAAAAGAAGTATAATCCTGCTATGGCACCATATATTTTTATGGAACGAAGTGGTATTCATATAATAGATTTAAACAAAACTATTGCAATGCTAGATGATGCATCAGCTGCTTTAAAACAAATTGCAAAATCAGGAAAAAAGATTTTGTTTGTTGCTACTAAAAAACAAGCAAAAGAAATTTTAGCAGAAACTGCTAAGTCACTAAATATGCCATATATCACTGAAAGATGGCCGGGAGGTTTACTAACGAATTTTTCTACAATTAGAAAATCAATTAAGAAAATGCAAAGTATTGATAAAATGATTGAAGATGGTACGGTCGACACTCTTTCTAAGAGAGAAAGATTACAGATCAGTAGACAGCGATCAAAATTAGAACTTAATTTTGGAAGTATTGTTAAAATGACAAGGATGCCAGAAGCAATTTTTATTGTTGATACTAATAAAGAACACATTGCTGTTGCAGAAGCGAAGAAATTAGGGATTAGATCATTTGCAATGAATGATACAAATACTAATCCAAAGTTAGTGGATTTTCCAATTCCTTCAAATGATGATGCATCAAAGTCTATTTCTTGTGTTTTGGAAGTAATTAAGTCCGCTATTCAAGAAGGATTAGATGAAAGAGCAGCTGCGCAGAGTAAAAAAGCAGATGAGAAAAAAGAAAAAGCAAAAAAAATAACTGAAGAAAAATAATATAATATGACTAAAATTCAAGCAGCTGATGTAGCAAAATTAAGAAGACAAACAGGAGCAGGAATGATGGATTGTAAAAAGGCACTTATCGAATCCGATGGTGATTTTGATAATGCTATAACAGTGTTAAGAAAAAAAGGTCAAAAGGTAGCTGCTCAGAGAGCTGATAGAGAAACCAGTCAAGGCATTGCAGTGGTTAAAATAAATGAAAGCATGAATTCTGGTGTTGCAATAGTTTTGGCTTGTGAAACAGATTTTGTTGCAAAAAATGATTCCTTTAAAGAACTAGCAAATTCCTTTGCTAATGTAGCTATAAGTTGTGAAGATAAAGAAAGCTTTTTAAATGCTGATTTTGATGGAATGACTGTTGCAGAAAAATTAATTGAACAAACAGGTGTAATTGGAGAAAAGTTAGATATTTCATCATTTGAAAAGTTAGATGCGCCATATGTAGGATCATATACACACGGGCTAAAAATAGCAGTTCTAGTTGGCTTATCAAAAAACATTGAAAAAGCAGATATTTTAGCGAAAGATTTATCAATGCAAGTTGCATCAATGGGAGCAACAACATTGTCATATAAAGATTTTACATCTGATTATTTAAAATCAGAAACAGATGCAAGAATTGCGGTTATTGAAAAAGAAAACATTGAGTTACAAAGACTTGGAAAAACATTAAAAAATGTCCCAACGTATATATCAATGTCACAGCTTACAAGTGAAATATTGTCTAAAGCTGAAGAAGAGATAAAAACCACATTAAAGAACGAAGGTAAGCCAGAACATATTTGGGATAAAATAGTTCCAGGTAAAATGACTCGTTTTATTTTAGATAATACTACTTTGGATCAAGAACAATGCCTATTAGATCAAATTTTTATTAAAGATGAGAATAAAAAAGTATCTGAATACATTAATTCATATGATAATAATGTTTCTGTTATTGGATTTAAAAGAGTCTCACTCGGATAATTTTTCTCTTCAAATTTTTTCTACATCATTTTACCTCTTCAATGTAATTATATATATTTGAGAAACTTTTTATTATGCTATATAAAAGAGTATTATTAAAATTAAGTGGGGAGTCTCTTATAGGAGAGAATGACTATGGCATTGATTCAAAAATGCTGAGCAGGTATGCTCAAGAAATAAATGGTATTGTAGAATCAGGTATGCAAATAGCTGTCGTAATTGGAGGAGGAAATATTTATCGAGGCGTTCAATCTGAAGGAGCTGGTTTTGATAGAGTCCAAGGAGATTATATGGGTATGCTAGCAACTATTATTAATGGAATGGCATTACAATCTGCATTAGAATCAATAAATGTTCCAACAAGAATTCAAACGGCTATTAGGATGGAACAAATAACAGAACCGTATATTAGAAGAAAAGCTATTCGACATTTAGAAAAGGGACGTGTAGTTATTTTTGGTGCAGGAACAGGAAATCCTTATTTTACTACAGATACAGCAGCTACATTACGTGCTATTGAAATAGAAGCTGACGTCATTTTAAAAGGCACTAGAGTTGATGGTATTTATTCGGCTGATCCTGAAAAGAATAATAATGCTGTAAAATATGATACAATTAGTTTTGAAGAAGTTTTTAATAAAAAGTTAAATGTTATGGATTTGACAGCATTTACTTTATGTAAAGAAAATAAATTACCAATTAAAGTTTTTAATATGAACAAACAGGGAAATTTATCTAGAGTTTGCAATGGAGATAATGTTGGCACATTAGTTAATTTTTAATATTAAAACTACATATATGGAAGATGAAGTAAAGTTTTATTTAGATCTTGCGAATGATGACATGCAGGAAAGTATCAAAAGATTAGAAATTAATCTTACTAAAGTTAGAGCTGGAAAAGCTAATACACAAATGCTTAGAAATGTTTCAATTGATTATTATGGGGTAAACACACCGCTTTCTCAAGCCTCAAATATTTCTACACCAGACGCACAGACGTTATCAATTCAGCCGTTTGACAAAAATCTAATTTCAGACATTGAACAAGCTATTGTTGAGGCTAATCTTGGATTTAATCCGTCTAATAATGGTGAGAAAGTTATTATACATGTTCCACCATTAACTGAAGATAGAAGAAGAGATTTAGTTAAACAAGCAAAATCTGAAACCGAGAATGCAAAAGTCCAAATTAGAAATATAAGACAAAAAGCAAATGACGAAATGAAAAAGTTAGGAAAAGAAGGTCTTTCAGAAGATTTACAAAGAGATGCTGAATCTAGTGTACAAGAATTAACCAACTCTTTTACAAGTAAAATAGATAATATGTTTGTTGTAAAAGAAAAAGAGATAATGAAAGTATAATTTATTTTTTATTATGAAAGGTATAATATTAGCTGGGGGATCTGGTACAAGATTAAGTCCCTTAACTTTAGGTCTGAGTAAACAAATGATGCCTATCTATGATAAGCCTATGATTTACTACCCATTAACTACATTAATATATTCAGGTATTAAAGATGTTTTAATAATTTCAACTCCAAAAGATTTACCATTGTTTAAAGAATTATTGGGAGATGGATCTCAATTAGGTTGTTCGTTCAGTTATAAAGTACAAGAAAATCCAAATGGAATTGCACAAGCATTTATAATAGGTCAAGATTTTATAGGAAAAGATAGTGTCTGTTTAATTTTAGGAGATAATATTTTTCACATGAAAATTGCTACTTTACGTGATTGTGTGAATGTTAATGGAGGTATTGTTTTTGGTTATCATGTTCATGATCCTGAAAGATATGGAGTTGTGGAATTTGATAATCAATATAAAGTTGTTTCAATTGAAGAAAAACCAAAAAATCCAAAATCTAATTATGCAATACCTGGATTATATTATTATGATAATTCAGTAATTGAATTAGCTAAAAGTATTAACCCCTCAAAAAGAGGAGAATATGAAATTACCGATTTAAATAAAAAATATTTAAGCATTAATAAGTTAGAAGTAAAATTACTAGAAAGAGGATCTGTCTGGCTAGATACAGGTACTTTTCAATCACTAATGCAAGCAAATCAATATGTCCAGGTTATTGAGGAAAGACAAGGCAGAAAGATTGGTTGTATCGAAGAAGCAGCGTTTAGAATGAACTTAATAGATGCCGAGCATTTAATTAAAATTGCACAACCATTATTAAAAAGTGGATACGGGCAATATTTAATAAATCTTACAAAAAATTAATGAAATCTTATAAAGAGCTACGTGACCTCATTGATCTAAGATTAAATAAGATTGAATATTTAGAAGAAACAAAGAGCTTATATTCACCTGTTGAATATATATTATCGTTAAAAGCAAAAAGAATTAGGCCAGTTTTACTAATGATGTCACATCAATTATTTTCTGATAATTTAAAGAAAGCAATATCTCCAGCTATAGGAGTAGAAATTTTTCACAATTTTACATTATTACATGATGATATAATGGATAACGCTTCTTTTAGAAGAGGCTACCAAACTGTACATGAAAAATGGAGTAACAATACAGCTATACTTTCTGGTGATGTTATGCTAATAGAATCATATAAACATATGATTGAAGTTGATAGAAAAATCATAAAAGATGTTCTAAAAATTTATAATAATGCAGCAGTTCAAGTCTGTATCGGTCAACAATGGGATATGGATTTTGAAAATAAAAAAAATGTCACTATTTCAGAATATATTAAAATGATTGAGTATAAAACTGCGGTTTTAATTGCAGCATCTATGCAAATTGGAGGACTTACTGGAGGAGCAGATAGTAAAATTCAAGAATATCTTTTTGAATTTGGAAAAAATATTGGTATTGCTTTTCAATTAAAAGATGATTTATTAGATGCTTTTGGTAATGAGAAGGTATTTGGAAAAGAGACAGGAGGAGATATAAAATCAAATAAAAAAACCTTTCTATATCTAAAAGCATTGGAATCTGCAGATGATAAAACAGTTAAAAGATTAAATAAATATTATAATACTGTTCAAAGTGACAATATCCAAAAAATAAATAATGTAAAAGAAATATTTTTGAATCTCAATATTATTGATCACACAAATATTTTAATTAAGAAGTATCATGATTTAGCTATGAAAAGTTTAAAACATATAAATGTTGAAGGTAAAGATAATTTTTATGAACTTTCAAATAAATTATTAGATAGGATAAATTAAGATTAAATTATACTTTTTTATAAAGAATAAAATAGATAATTTTACATATTATTTTGATCATGGACAAATTTTCTTTTTTGGGATCTATTCATACTTCAATGGTTGAAGAAATGTATGATAAATACACTAAGGACCCTAGTTCTGTAAATGAAAATTGGGCGTCTTTTTTTCAAGGATATAATTTTGCTAATGAGATTTATACTGAGGATAATATTCCAGAATCCTTTCTAAAAGAGTTTAAGGTAATAAATTTAATTAATTCATATAGAAAAAGAGGACATCTTTTTACTAAAACAAATCCTGTAAGAGAAAGAAGAAAATACAAACCAACTCTTGATCATGAAAATTTTGATTTAAAAGATTCTGATTTAGATTTAGTTTTTCAAGCAGGTGATGAAGTTGGGATAGGACCTTCGAAATTATCTGATATAATAAAACATTTGCAAACTGTTTATTGTCAGTCTATTGGAATCGAATATATGTATATTAGAGATCCTGATGAATTAAACTGGATTAAAAATAGATTACATAAAAACGCGAACACTCCAAAGCTTGAAGTAAATCAAAAAAAACATATCCTACATAAATTAAATCAAGCTGTTGCTTTTGAAAATTTTTTACATAAAAAATTTGTTGGACAAAAAAGATTTTCTCTTGAAGGGGCTGAATCTTTAATACCTGCTTTAGATGTTTTAATTGAGCATGGTGCTGAATTAGAAGTAGAAGAATTTGTTGTTGGAATGGCTCACAGAGGTAGATTAAATGTTTTAGCCAATATATTTAACAAAACATATAAAGAAATATTTGCAGAGTTTCATCCAAAAGATTATTTAGATGATTCAATATCTGGTGATGTTAAATATCATTTAGGTTTTACATCAACACAAAAATGTGATAACGGGAAATTAGTAAGATTAAATTTATCTCCTAATCCATCTCACCTAGAGGCTGTTGATCCTGTTGTTCAAGGGATTGCAAGAGCAAAAATTGACACAAAATATAATTCTAATCAAAATAAGGTCCTTCCAATACTTATACATGGAGATGCTGCTCTAGCTGCTCAAGGTGTTGTATATGAAGTTGTTCAAATGGCTCAGCTAGATGGATATAAAACAGGAGGAACTATACATATTGTTATAAATAATCAGGTTGGATTTACCACAAACTATCTTGATGCCAGATCTAGTACTTACTGTACAGATATTGCTAAAGTTACCCTCTCACCAGTTCTACATGTTAATGGGGATGATGTTGAGGCTGTATCTCATTCATTAAAATTTGCTGTTGAGTATAGACAAACATTTAACAAGGATATATTTATTGATCTTTTATGCTATAGAAAATATGGACACAACGAAGGTGATGAGCCAAGATTTACCCAACCTAAACTATATCAATTAATAGCAAAACACCCTAATCCTAGAGAAATATATAAGAAAAAGTTATTAAATGAAGGTATTGTTGAGGATGCTTCTGTTAAAAAGGCAGAAGATGAATTTAAAAAATTATTAGATGATAGATTTAATGAGGCTAAAGAAATTAAAAAGGCTAAAATCACTCATTTTTTAAAGGACGAGTGGAAAGACTTTAATCGAGTTGTCGATTCTACTTTCTTTTCAAAAGTTGATACTTCTGTTGACAGAAAAACTCTAGTTTTTTTGGCTAAAAAACTGTATGATATACCAAAATCTTCTAGATTTTTTAAAAAAACTATAAAACTATTACAAGAGAGAAAGTCAATGATAGAAACGTCGAAAATGATTGATTGGTCAATGGCTGAATTATTAGCATATGCTTCTTTATTAAATGAGGATTTTCATATTCGAATAAGCGGTCAAGACGTAGAAAGAGGAACTTTTTCTCATAGACATGCTATATTAAAAGTCGAAGATTCTGAAGAAGAAATATCTCCACTTCAAAATATTAATAAATCTACAAATTTTGAAATATATAACTCACTTTTGTCAGAGTATGGAGCATTAGGTTTTGATTATGGTTATTCAATTACCTTGCCAAACACATTAACTATTTGGGAAGCTCAGTTTGGGGATTTCAGTAATGGTGCACAAATAATGATAGATCAATTTATTTCATGTGCTGAAGATAAGTGGAAGGTAATGAGTGGTTTAGTTTTACTTTTACCACATGGGTATGAAGGTCAAGGTTCGGAACATTCTTCCGCTCGAATTGAAAGATATTTGCAATTATGTGCTAAATATAATATGCAAATTGTAAACTGTACAACACCAGCAAATTTCTTCCATGTTTTAAGAAGACAACAAATTAGAAATTTTAGAAAGCCTTTAATTGTATTTACTCCAAAAAGCTTATTAAGAGATCCAGCGTGTATTTCATCTTTTGAAGATTTTTCAGATTTAAGTTTTCAAGAAATAATAGATGATGATATAATATTAAAAAATACTGAAAAACTAGTTTTTTGTAGCGGTAAAATTTATTATGAGCTATTGAGGGAGAGAAGTAAGTATAATGAAGCTAATTTACGACTTATTAGAATAGAACAATTATTTCCACTTAACATTAGATATATTAACGAAATAGTAGAAAAATATCAGCCAAAAGAAATAATTTGGGTTCAAGAAGAACCAGAAAATATGGGTGCTTGGAGATATATTTTATCAAATTTAAAAAATCTAAACATAAAATTAATTTCTAGAAAATCGTCTCCGGCTCCAGCTAGTGGTTCTAGCAAATCATTTGCTGATCAACAAAAAATAATTATAGAAAAAGTATTTAAATAAATTATTATGATAATAGACATGAAGGTACCAAGTCCTGGAGAATCAATATTAGAAGTTGAAATTGCTGAATGGTTAGTTGAAGATGGTGAATATGTAGAAAAAGATCAGGCTATTGCTGAGATCGACTCAGATAAAGCAACATTAGAGCTTCCAGCGGAGGAAAGTGGTAAAATTAAAATATTAGTTGAAAATGGTGAAACTGTAGCTGTTGGTGATGTTGTATGTCGTATAGATACTTCCGTCATTGGTGAAGCAAAAACAGTAAATGTAAAAAATGTTGATACGACACAAAAAAATATATCTAACGATAGTAATCTTAAAAAAACTAAAATCACTCCATTAGCATCTGCGATAATTAATTCACATGATACTATATTGGTTAATAATATAAATGCATCAGCAAAAGATGGAAAAATAAGAAAATCAGATGTTATCAATACAATATCTGAAAAATCTAATCATAATTCATCTAGAAAAAAGATGTCAACTTTAAGAAGGAAAATCGCGCAAAGACTAGTAGCTGTTAAGAATGAAACAGCAATGTTGACAACATTTAATGAAGTAGACATGAACAATATTTTTAATATACGATCGGAATTTAAAGATAAGTTTAAAGATAAGTATAGTGTAAATTTGGGTTTTATGTCTTTTTTTACTAAAGCAGTTACACTATCATTAAAAGAATTTCAAGATGTTAATGCAATGATTGATGGCAATGAAATAGTTTATCATAATTATTGTGATATTGGTATAGCAGTAAGTGCTGAAAAAGGATTGATGGTTCCTGTTTTAAGAAATGCAGAAAAAATGAGTTTTGATAAAATTGAAAATAGTATTAGAAATCTTGCTATCAAAGCTAGGGAAGGAAAATTAAAAATAGATGAAATGACAGGAGGAACATTTACAATAACTAATGGTGGAGTTTTTGGTTCAATGTTATCTACACCAATCATTAACCCACCTCAATCTGCAATATTAGGTATGCATAACATAGTTCAACGACCAATAGCAGTTGATGGTAAAGTTACTATAAGACCAATGATGTATGTAGCATTATCTTATGATCATAGAATTATTGATGGAAAAGAATCTGTTGGGTTTTTATGCAAAGTAAAAGAATATTTAGAGAACCCTGTGGACTTATTGTTCAATGGTAATGTTCGAAAGACTCTAAATTTATAGTCTAAATTTCTTTAGCAATTTCAATTTCAAGATTATTAAGATCTTCCGTTATAGGAATTTGACATGTTAGACGACTGTTTTCTTTAACATCAAAAACTTCTGACAACATTGCTTCTTCCTCATCTTGCATTTCAGGAAGTTTATGATTTGATATAATATAGCATTGACAAGATGCACACATTGCCATTCCTCCACATACTCCAATTGTTCCCTCATCCGCTAATTCATACATCCTAATTACCTCCATCAAGTTCATTGCCATATCAGTTGGTGCCTCAATATTATGTTTTTCACCATTTCTGTCAGTAATAGTGATATTTATATCAGACATTAGTCATTAATAGATTTTACAACTGCTTTTGGAGCTTCTTTTCTGCTTCCATCAAAACCAGTGATACCACTAACAGTAGTGTATTTAAAAATAGATTTTTTGCCAGGATGAATAATTTTATAAGCTGATTGACACATAAGTGTAGCCTCATGAAATCCGCATAAAATTAACTTTAATTTTCCTGGGTATGTATTTATATCTCCTACTGCAAATATTCCAGAAATATTTGTTTGGTAATCATATGTATCCACTTTTATTGCATTTTTTTCGATTTCTAACCCCCATTCAGAGATAGGACCTAACTTTGGAGATAGTCCAAATAGTGGGATTAAAAAGTCAGTTTCAATAACTTGCGTGTTTCCATCATTATTTATTGTCACTTTTTGTAATCTTTCATTACCTTCAATTTTAGTTATTTCAGCTGGTGTAATAAGCCGTATTTTATTGTTATTTTTTAATTCTTTAACTTTCTCAACAGAATCTAAAGCTCCTCTGAACTCGTTTCTTCTGTGTATTAAGGTAACCTCAGCGTTTATATTAGCAAGATAAATTGTCCAGTCTAATGCAGAATCTCCTCCGCCAGCAATAATAACTTTTTTATTTCTGTAAATTTCAGGATCCTTAATTATATAGTTAATTCCTTTATCTTCGAATATATCCAAATTTTCTAAAGCAGGTTTTCTAGGTTCAAAACTACCTAATCCTCCCGCAATTGCAATTACAGGTGCGTTATGTTTTGTTCCTTTATTTGTAGTTACAGTAAAACTACCATCGCTTATCTTTTCAATATTTTCTGCTCTTTCTCCTAAAGTAAAACCAGGTTCAAATTGTTTACATTGTTCTAACAGGTTTTTAGTTAAATCACCTGCCAATATTTCTGGTAATCCAGGAATATCATATATAGGTTTTTTAGGATAAATTTCAGAGCATTGGCCACCAGGTTGAGCTAAAGCATCAATTAAATGACATCTTAACTTTAAAAGTCCAGCTTCAAAAACAGTAAATAGGCCTACAGGTCCAGCTCCAATTATTAAAATATCAGTTTTAATCATTTTTTTTTTTTTCAAAAATACTAAGAGTTTAAAAATAATCAGCATTTTTATTTATCTTTTACATGAATTATACAAACAATTTATTATTATTTATTTCATATTTTTGTAAAAATTTTTTTATGGCAATTAAAATAACTGATGATTGTATAAATTGTGGTGCTTGTGAACCTGAGTGTCCAAATAATGCTATCTATGAAGAAGATGTGCCATGGAAATTTTCTGAAGGAACAAGTTTAAATGGTCAAATTACTTTACCTAATGGTTCTGTAGCTTCAGCTGATCAAGAAAATAAAACAGGTTCTTTTTCAGAAGATTATTACTTTATTGTTCCAGAAAAATGTACAGAATGTGTTGGTTTTCATGAAGAACCTCAATGTGCCGCTGTATGTCCAGTTGATTGCTGCGTCCCTGATGAAAAAAATATTGAAACTAATGAAGAATTATTAGGAAAAAAAGAATGGATGCATCCTTAATTATTGATTTAGAGCAATTACCTCGCTAACTTTTTCTCCAATTTTATCTTTTAATAATTGTTCAACACCATTTTTTAGTGTTGCCTGAGATGATGGGCATCCACTACATGATCCTTTAAGAATTACAGTAACAGTTCCATTTTCAAAAGAATGGAATTCTATAGCTCCTCCATCAGATTCTACAGCAGGTTTAATATAGTTGTCAATTAAAGAAATAATTTGGTTATCAATTTCTGAATTTGATGCTTTTTTCTTTTTTAGTTTAATTGAATTTATTGAAATATCTTTTGAATGGTCTAATACTTCTATTTTATTATTATTTATAAAATCTAAAATAAATTCTCTTAATTGCATTGCTATATCTTGCCATTCAACAGATCTATTTTTAGTGATAGAAATAAAGTTGTTACTCAGAAAAACATTTTCAACAAAAGGAAACATAAACAATTTTTGAGCAATATTTATTTTTTTTGCTTCTTCTGGACTTTTAGCTTCTATTGATTGATTTACCAATTTTTTATTTGCAACAAATTTCATTGTTGTTGGATTTGGTGTGCTTTCCGCGTATATAGTATACAACATAATTTTTATTTTTGACAAAATTACAAACAAAAAAAAATATGGCCTTAATTAAATCATTAAATAATAAAACTCCTATTATTTCAGAAAAAACTTTTTGTGCAGAAAGTTCAACTATAATAGGAGATGTTGAAATAGATGAGTTCTGTTCTATATGGTATAATTCTGTTATTAGAGGGGATGTAGGTTCAATTAAATTAGGAAAATCTGTAAATGTTCAAGATGGCGCTGTAATTCATACTACATTTAACAAATCAAAAACTATAATAGGAAACAATGTCACTATAGGACATAATGCAGTTATACATGGCTGTCAAGTTAAAGAAAATTGTTTAATTGGAATGGGGTCTGTAATTTTAGACAATACTTTAATTAATAGCAATATAATAGTAGGTGCAGGAAGTGTTGTTTTAGAAAATTCAATATTAGAGGAAGGTTATTTATATGCAGGAGTGCCTGCAAAAAAAATTAAAAAGTTAACTTCTGATCAAATAAATGAAATAAAAAAAAGTGCTATAAATTATATTAAATATTCTACTTGGTTTAGTCGTTAAACAAATTTTTTTCTTCAAGAAATATATTTTCTTTAAAAAATAATTTTGCACTTTCTTCAAAAGATTTTGTATAGTTTGAAACGTAAAATTTATATTCTGATTTATTATTTTTATTTATGTTTTTAATGTTTTCAGCAATATATTTTGCTATAATTTTAGCAGAATCAATTACGTGGATCTTTTTTTTATTGGTATTTCTAATATGATAATAGTTTATAATTTCGTTTTGAATCAATGGATAGTGTGTGCAAGCTAAAATAAGTCCAGTAATATTTTTCAACTTTTTATTACTTAGGTATTTATTAATTATTGCTTTGCTTATGTTTTCATTGAAAAAACCTTCTTCAATCATCGGTGCAAGTAGTGGAGTTTGTAAACTACTAACAATTATTTTACTATTCAAAGATTTAATTTTTTCTTCATAATTTCTAGATTTAATAGTAGCTTTTGTTCCAATTATTCCAATGTTAGCTTCGGTATTTTTATATTTCTCTGCAACATAACTGATAACAGGATCAATTACATTAAAAACAGGTATTTCTTTTGCAACTTTTTTTACTGTTTTCAGCGCTACAGAAGCAGCTGAATTACAAGCTATTATGATAGCCTTACATTTTTTTTGTATTAAAAAAGAAGTTATTTTTTTTGCAAATAAATTAATTGATGCTTCTGATTTTTCTCCGTAAGGTAGATGTTGAGTATCACCAAAATAAATCAGATTTTCATTTGGAAGACATTTTTTAATTGCATGTGCAACAGTTAGACCCCCTATTCCAGAATCAAAAATTCCAATTGCTGATTGTTTCAATAGTATTTAGTTAAAGTTTAAGTTTCTTTTTTACTAGAGGTAAAATATTTTCACTTTCTTTAGCATATAGCAATATTGGTGCCTCAAAAATGTAAGTGTAATTATTTTCTTTTGCTATATCATCAATTACATTTTTTAGTTTTTCTTGTATAGGTTGTAATAAATCGGTCTGTTTTTGTTGAATTGAAATTTGAGCATTTTGTTCAAAAGATTGTACTCTTACTTGCAAACTTTGAATCTCAGCTTCTTTGTCAGCCTTAACCAAATCAGTGTAGGAGTCAATATTTTTTTGATAATCTGAAAACATATTTTGTAATTCGGTATTCATAGAGACTAATTGACCGTCAAGACTTTTTATAAATTCTTGCAATTCTTTTTCTGCTGACTTATATTCAGGCATTAACAATAATATTTCTTGAGAATCGAGATAGCCAAATTTATTTTGTGCAGAAATTGTGTTAGCTAGAATAGTTACAAATAATAATAAGATAATTTTTTTCATATTTTTAGTTTTATAATTTAATATTAATAGCCTAGTAGTTCTAGAACTTTATCGGATTTGTCAAAGTTGTTATTTTTATAAAGCATTATTAAGTCACTTGAGCTATCAAAGATAATAGCGTATTTATTATTTTCGGCAAGTTGTTGTATAGCATCATAAACTCTATCCTGAATTGGTTTAATTAATTCTTGTCGTTTTAAAAACATATCACCATTGGGTCCAAAATACTTTTGTTGTAATTGCTTGGTATTATTTTCTTTTTTAATAATTGCTTCCTCTCTTTTAATTTTCATGTTATCAGTTAAAAGAATTTTTTCTTGCTGATATGCCCTATACATACTTTCAACCTCTTCAAATTTTTTTTCTATTTCTTGCTGCCAAGTTAATGAAATTTGATCAAGTTTTTCCTGAGCTTGTTTAAATTCAGGCAATTTATTAAGGATATAATCTGTATCAACATATGCAAATTTTTGAGCTTGTATATTTACGCTTATTAGCAAAATTGTAAGTGATAAAATAATCTTTTTATACATATAAATTTTTTATTGCAAATGTAGTTAAAATTGTTGACCCATAGAGAAATGAAACTGACCTCCATTAGCACCTGGAATGGCAGGAATATCGTCAAAACCCCAACCATAATCTACTCCCATCATTCCAATCATAGGAAGCATAATTCTCACTCCAATTCCTGCAGATCTTTTAACTGAAAATGGATTGAACTCATCAAATTTATCCCAGGAATTACCAGCCTCTAGAAATCCAAGGACATAAACAGTCGAAGTAGGATTTAAACTAATTGCATATCTTAGTTCAGTAACATATTTATTATATATAGCTGCTCCAGTTTCTGATGAAACGGTATTGTTCTGATAGCCACGCAAGGCAATTAGTTCTCTTCCGTCATAAACCATGCCCATACCGCTTAATCCGTCTCCTCCAACATAAAACCTCTCAAATGGTGCGATACCTAATTGATTGTTATACGCTCCAAGTAGTCCCATTTCTAATTTTGTATTTAGAACAAGTTTTTCAGTAAATGAGGAATACCATGTAGATTTAAAATTCCATTTGTAATATTCAATCCATTTGAATTTTTCTTGATCATCAATAGTGTTATAATCTTTTGTTTCAAACATTGAGTATGGTGGAGTTAATTTTAAGCTTAATGAAAAGTTAGAACCGTTTCTTGGGAAAACTAGTTGATCAACAGAATTTCTTCCTAATCTAATTTCATAATTTATATTATTAGAAAAACCATTTGAAAACGAAAAAAATGATTGTGAATTAACTAATTCATATTGTTGAAAATTTATACCATTATATATTGTAAAATAATCATCAGGATATTTTAGTCTTTGACCTAATCCAATTGTAAAACCAGTTAATTCTACAGCTTGTCGATTATCACCTGTTTGACCATTTGATGTGATAGATTTATATAAAGAAATAGATAATGCATTCGGTTTTTTATTTCCAAGCCATGGTTCCACAAACGACATTCTATATTGTTGATAATAAATTCCATTTGAAGAAGCTGTAAGAGATAATCGTTGACCGTCTCCAGAAGGAAGAGGATCCCAACTTTTTCTATTAAATATGTTTTTGGTAGAAAAGTTATTAAAGGTTAATCCTAGTGAACCAACCACTCTTCCTGCACCCCATCCACCTTGCAATTGTATTTGATCAGATGATTTTTCGGCAAGGACATAGGTTACATCCACTTTGTTTTTTGCAGGGTCTGGATCTATTTTTACATCAAATGCTTCGGGGTCAAAATACTGTAGTTGAGCCAGCTCTCTTTGTGTACGAATAATTTCTGATCTTTTGAATAAACTACCAGGTTTTGTTCTTATTTCACGCATTATCACGTGGTCATTAGTTTTAGTATTTCCTTTAATCGATACTCGATTTATTCTAGCCTGCTCACCTTCGTATATTCTTACCTCTAAATCAATAAAGTTATTACTAACATTTTTTTCTATTGGAGTTGCATTAAAAAATAAATAACCATCATCTAAATATAGTGAACTTATATCAACACCTTTTTCTGATCCAAAAAGTTTTTGGTCTAAAATAGACTGATTAAAAATATCATTTTGTTTTATATTTAAAATTTGATTTAATTCTTGATCGCTATATATTTTATTTCCAACAAATGAAATTTCTCCAAACTTATATTTTTCACCTTCCTCAACATTTATTTCTAGAGTAATTAAGTTTTTTTTAATATAAAAACTATCACTAATAATTCTTGCATCTCTATATCCAAGTTTATTATATTCAGAAATTATATTTTTTTTATCGTCTTCATAATTTTCTTTAATAAACTTAGATACTTTAAAAATTCTCCAAAAATTCTTCTTCTTAGTTTCCTTCATTACTTTTCTAATTTTTCTATCACTTAGTGCGTAAACTGTATCGTTGTTATTAAATATTGATTTTTTTTGATTTAGTATTTTTTTTCTACCATTAACAATTATTTCATCTATTTTAATTTTTTTACCAGCATCAATAATGAATGTTAAATTATCAGAATTTTGTGTTGTTGTGTCTGTTGTTAATTTATAATTAACCTTAGCTGTATAAAATCCTTTTTCAATGTAGTATTCTTTGATAATATCGATACTATTATTAATTAAATTTTCATTTAGTACTTTCCCTCTCATTAATTTAAGTTCTTCTTTAAGTGAGGTTATATCAGATTTCTTGATTTTTCCCACAAAATTAAATTTAGAAAGTCTTTTGTTCTCTTCTAAATTAATATTTAAGAAAATTAAATTATCTATCTTTTTTTCAATACTTATGTTTACATCAGAAAATAGCTTTTGGGTCCATAAATTATTTATCGCATCAGATATTTTTTTTCCTGGAACATTTATTGTATCTCCTACTTTTAAACCTGAAATAGATAAAATCGTATTGGTATTTAAATATTTAGTACCACTAATAGTAATTCCACCAATTTCATATTTTTTTGGAGATAAATATTCAACAAATTGATTATTTTGAGAATATAAAGAACCACTTATAAAACAAAAAACAATAATTTTTATTCGTAACCGTAATTGATATTTAAATATTTTATTTTCCAAATCTTCTATCTCTTTTTTGATATTCTATAATTGCATTAACAAAATCTTTTTTTCTAAAATCAGGCCATAAAATCTTTGTGAAATAAAGTTCAGAATATGCAATTTGCCAAAGTAAAAAATTACTTATTCTATGTTCTCCACTAGTTCTAATAACTAATTCAGGATCTGGAACGTTTTTGGTATTTAAATATTGTTCAAAAACATGTTCATTAATTTCATTTACATCAACATTATTTTTAATTATTTTTTTAACAGCATTTAAAATTTCCCATCTTCCGCTATAACTTATAGCTAAAATTAAAGACATTTTAGAATTATTTTTTGTTTTTTCAATAACTGAATCTAGTTTGTTTTTTGCTGTTTTAGGTATTTTATTAATCTCTCCTATTGTCATTAGCTTTATGTCATTCTTCATTAATGTTTTTGTTTCGCTGATTATAGAAGATACTAGTAAATTCATTAATGAGTTTACTTCTAATTTAGGTCGTAACCAATTTTCAGTAGAAAATGCATAAAGAGTTAGAAATTCAATATTATTTTCGACAGCAGACTCTACAGTTTCTCTTACAGATTGTACTCCATTTTTATGCCCAAAAGCTCTATTTTTTCCCTTTGCTTTTGCCCATCTTCCATTACCATCCATTGTAATAGCGATATGTTTTGGGATTTTCTTTCTATCGATTTCATCCATGATTAGTGATGTAAATTAATAATCACAACCAATAGTGTTATTAGGAATTTTGAAAGAAAGAGTAATTCCTGCAAACGAATACCAATCATTTTTATTTGGATCTCCACGTTCTTCACCTAATGAGTGTTTTTCTGAGGCAGGAACAGGGTCACTCATCTCTTGTGCTTCAAGACTCATGCCAATTGGATATGGATTTGATGAATTTGGATTAATTCCAGCATAAGTTGTACTTACATCATCTAAATAGTCGGTAAAGGTCTTTCTAATTCCGTATTCAATAACTATATTAAAATGTTCGGAAACTGCAAATTTAAAACCACCACCAATTGGAATTGCAAATTGAATTAATGAATATTTTTTTCTATCAGGAAATTGAGTTGTACCTTGTCCTTCAGTACCTAAAGGTTGTAAGCTAATCCATTCACCATTTTTATTTTCAGCTTTCGGATTAAAATTAAATAAAGCAAGGCCTGTGTATATATATGGTGTCCATTTATATAATGGATTTCCTAATTCGTATGGTAAAAAATTAAACTCAAATTGACCCGAGAGTTCATATATTGAACTTCCATTTTCTTCAAACATATTGTTGCTGAAATGAAGACCTCTTTGAGATGCAAACTCATCTGATGAATTCCTATCATCTGCAGCAATATTAACTAGAGTAAAAGTTCCTTTGTAGGTTATTCTTCTATCAATATTTTTTCTAACAATAATCCCAAAATTTGGAATAGAATTATTAAAATGAGACGTATTTAAATCTCCTAAATAATAAGAAACACCACCAAAACTTCCAACCTCAGTATTTTCTTTGTACTGACTGGACTGACCGTTCGTTTGCCCAGTGTAAAATACAAACATTAATGTGAATAAAAATATACTTTTATTAATTAAGTTAAGTTTACTTTTCATACATATTATAATTATTAATTAGCAAATATACTTATTTATGTATTTTAAGTGGTAAATTAAGTTCTTTTATCTAATCCCCACATTAATTTATTTCTAATTGTTGATGTAAATGAATTATTTTCAGGTTGTACTAATTTAATTCTAAAATCTGCTTTTTTAATTGTTAATTCAATGTTACTTTCGAAAGCTCTAGATCTTGAATCAAGAGAGACCAATGCCAATTGGTCTCTGTCCTCAACCTTTAATTTTATTACACTATTGTCGCTAATTACAATTGGACGAACATTTAGGTTATGTGGAGCATTAGGTGTTATAATTATATTGTTTGTTCCAGGCATAATAATTGGGCCACCACAACTTAAAGAATAACCTGTTGATCCAGTTGGTGTTGATACAACAAGTCCATCTGCCCAATAAGTATTCAAAAATTCATCGTCAACAAAGGCTTCTACCTTAATCATAGATGATGTGTCTTTTTTTAATACAGCAACTTCGTTTAAAGCAAAGTTTTTGTTTGAAAATAATTCTTTAGATGTATTAAGTTCAAGTAATATTCTTTGATTGATTTTAAAATTTTCTTTAAGTATGTCAGTAATTGCCTTTTCTATTTGATCAGCAGCTATACTAGAAATAAAACCAAGTCTTCCTGTATTAATTCCTAAGATTGGTATGTCAGAGTCTCTCACGTAAGTTACAGCATTTAATAAAGTACCATCTCCTCCAATGCTAAACAAAAAATTTGGTGATAATAAAACTAATTCATGATGATTAGTATATATCTCTGGAATTTTTTGGAATCTAATCTTATCCTTTACAAAATCAAATAGTTTTTTTTCTATTATAATTTTTACATGTTCATTTTCTAATTTTTTGATTAAGTGCTGGATATATTTACTAAAATATTCAGGGTAATTATTTCCAAATAATGCAATAGTCATAGCTAAAAAGGATTAGATATATGCAAAAATACACCTTTTTCTCCTAAATGATTAATTGAGTATTCAATTCTTAAAAGCTTATCATAATAGGTTAAGTAGTCTACACTAACACCATTACCCCATAATGAGGTATTTGATAAATCATTTGAATTAGTATTAAATTTGTTTTTGGTATATCCATAATCTGAAAAAACACTTAAGTATATTGAGTAAAATGATTTTTTAAATTGTTTAATTTTTAAAATATTAATATCAAATTTCTTTTCTTTTACTAAGCACCATTTTAAAATAGACTTTGATACAATAAATTTTTGATTATCAATAACGTAATACTCATAACCCCTGACGTAATCTTCAAAGCCTAATGATTTTTGAGCGAAATAAAAATTATTAGCATTTGAGGTCTTGAACTTAAAGCTTGTGCCAAAATGTAACCGAGGTTGAATAGTCAAGTGTTTTTCAATTTTTCCAATTACCTCGAAATGATTTACATCGCTAGCTAGAGGAATATGGTTGCTTAATTCAATCATTAAATAATGTCCTTTTAGAGGATATTTATTGTAATCTCTCCTGTCTAAAGTATATAAGTAATCAATCTTGGCATAAGAGCCAATACTTTTTCCATTGTTTAAATACTTTTCATTCAAATTAGTAATTGCTTTATCAATTTCAGTTTGAAAATAACTCAAATTTAAATTATGGGTTATATAAATATTTTTTCTTAATGAAAAATTTACCGAAAGGTGAACATCTTTAGAGGTGTAATTGTTGTTAATACTGTCACTGTAGTAATCTAATTGGTTATTAGTTGTATTGTAAAAAGTTATTTTTCTTCTAAAATATTCAATATTAGTTTTTATTCCAAAAGTTTTTTTGTCATTTAAATAAGGAATGTTATACAGTATTTGGTAATGTTCCTTAAATCCAAATCTAGATTTAATTCTTAGCAACTGATTTTTCCCTCTAAAATTTTCCCAGTTGAAAAACAAACCATAATTAACTCTATTAAAATCTTTTTTATCAATCCAAGAATTAAAATTTCTATCAGCAAGTTCAAAAATTGGATATGGCCATATATACCACCTTTCGGTCAATTTAATATATATTATTGTTAAATTGTTTTTTTCTTCTTTTTCAATCTGAACAAAGTTGAATAAATTTAAATTTCTAAGATTTTGTTGACTTAATTTAATTGTATTTTCTAATTCTATTTTTGAATAGGAACTATCAATTTTAAATAGTAGTTCACGTTTGATAATATCTTCTTTAGTAATCTCATTTCCTGAAATTATTATTTCACTAATAACAGTATTTTCCTGTGAATGTAAATAGTTACATAAAAGCACAAAAAAAATAATAAATCGTAAAATCATTTTATGTATTGATAAATCTCATCAAAGATTCATATCTATCAATAAAATCGTCTTGGTTATCTTTTTGCTCATATGAAGCTACAATATTATAATCGAAACGTTTTAAATCTTTAATGATACTATTGGTTTCCATTGTGTTTAATTTAAGAGTTACATCTATATATTCCATTTCTGGAGTAGATGTAACATAAGAGCTTAAAATTTTAGCATTGTTCGACTCAATTAGTTTAGAAATTTCGTGCATACTATAGTCAGTATTTTTGATGTTTAAAACAATTACGCTCCCATTACTTTTAATAACTGTACTCTTGGCAATGGTATATAAAAGTTTTCTATTGGTTATTGAACCTAGATAATGATTTTTCTCGTCTAGTACTGGTATTACACTAATACTATTTTTTTCAACTTTCTCTATAATATCAAATAAATGTTGAGAAGCTTGAATTGATGGACTGCTTAGTTCATCTAAATGTTCATGTATGAATTCAGATGGGTTATTCCAGCTTAAGATCTCACTTTCTGATAATATTCCTAAATAGAAATTATTTCTTACAACAGGCAGATGATATACTTTCATTTCTTCCATCATTTCAATTGCTCTTTCTCCACTATCATCTGGATGAAGATGAATTATTGAGCTTGAAATTAATTCATTTGCTTTCATGTTACAAAAATACTATTTTTTAAATTTGCAAATTAATGGTCAATTTAAGTGTAAATATAAATAAGATAGCAACTTTAAGAAATGCAAGAGGAGGTAATGTTCCAGATATTTTAAAAGTTGCTAAGGATTGTCAAAAGTTTGGTGCAGACGGGATTACTATTCACCCAAGACCAGATGAGAGGCACATTACTAAAAATGATGTTTTAAATTTAAAACCATTAGTTCATAAAGAATATAATATTGAAGGATATCCAAGTAGAGAGTTTATTGACATGGTAATAAGTGTTAATCCTCATCAAGTAACGCTTGTCCCTGATGGACCGGATGTTATAACATCCAATGCAGGTTGGGATACTATTAAGCAACATAATTTTTTAAAAGAGATTATTTCTGAGTTCAAAGAAAAAAATATTAGAACTTCCATATTCATAGACCCAGATCTAAATATGATTGAATATGCAAAATTATGTGGTTCTGATAGAATAGAACTGTACACAGAAAAATATGCTATTGAATATAATATTAATAAAGAAAAAGCAATTCATGCATACAAAGAAGCAGCAAAGTTTGCATCAGAGCTAGATTTAGGAGTAAATGCTGGTCATGATCTAAATTTAGAAAACCTAGAGTTTTTTGTTAAGAATATTCCAAATCTTGCTGAGGTTTCAATCGGACATGCTTTAATAAGTGATTCAATATATTTAGGTTTAGAGAATACTGTACAAATGTATAAGAGACTTTGTTTGTGAAACTCTTTTCAAAAATATATGGTGCTGGTCAAGAACATTTAATAATAATACATGGTTTATTTGGCATGTGTGATAATTGGAACACCTTAGGTAAAAGATTTTCCGAATATTTTACAGTACATTTAGTTGATTTAAGAAATCATGGTCGTTCACCGCATTCAGATGAGTTTAATTATGATGTAATCAGTAGTGATATAATTAAATATGTATCTGACAATAACATTAAAAAGCCGAGTATTTTAGGACATTCTCTTGGTGGTAAAGTAGCTATGAAAGTTGCGATTGATCATCCAAATATTATTAGGAAACTAATTGTTGCAGATATTTCCCCAAAAAAATATAACACTTCATTCCATCAAGATTTATTGTTAAAAATTTCTAAACTTAATTTGAATTTGTATTCAAAAAGAAATGATGTGGAAAAAGCTTTATCGTATTCTATTAGTGATTTTAATATCAGATCTTTCATATTAAAGAACCTTTATAGAAATGAATTTAAAAATTTTTCTTGGAGATTTAATGTAAAAGGTTTATTGCATCATTTACATAATATTCAAGATGATTCTTTTGTTAAGGGGAAGTGTAATGTTCCAACAACATTTATTAGAGGTGGAAATTCAGATTATATCACTAAGCAGGATGAGGTTAAAATACACCAACATTTTATTGACTGTTCAATTTTAACTATAAAAAATGCTGGTCACTGGCTACATGCTGAAAAGCCAGAGGAATTTTTTCAAGTCGTATTGAATTCTTTGTCAGCAAAATAAATTCAGTACTATAATTTGATGATTTGCTTTTCTTTAGAAATCCTAAATCCTTTAGATCTTACCTCTTTTTGCTCAACACTATTGTTCTGTAAAAGAGGATTGGTGTGATTAAAATGAATGAAATGAATTTTTTGTTTATCAGATTTTGAGAGAGCGCTAAAATGTTGCATACTTTCATGAACAAGAGGATGCGGAATTGTACCCATGTCTCTATTAAGCTCACCATTTTTAAAGAAGGTTCCATCCAAGAATGCATAATCATTTTTTTTAATTAAATCATTTACTTCAAGATCCCATAAGTGCCATTTATCAATGTCTGGTACATAAAGAACTGATGTTTTATCACTAATAATATTGTAGCCAACAGTTTCAGAATATTCGTCCCTATGAGGAACTAAAATTGGTTTTATTTTTAGTCTTTCATTGAGTGTTATTAACTTATTGTTTTCAGTCTCAACAATTTTTATATTATTTAATTTTATTAGCTGATTCCAAGGGCCATTATGCTTTAAAAAAGATTTCATTTTAAGCATACAAAAAACCGGAAGTTCTTTAGTTCCCATAGCTTCATTACCAAAATTCATTAAACCAGTGTAATGTCCAATATGTGCGTGAGTTAAAAATACTCCTGATAAATTTGTAATCTTGGAAATATCATTTAGCATTTTAAGTTGATATTTAATATCTGGTGTAGCGTCAATTAACCACTGCTCTTTGCTTACTGGATCAATAATTGCAATGCAGCTAACGTGACGACGATTTTCAATATTTTCCCATGCTAAATGACAACATTCATCATAGCAATTAGTCTGTGGGAAACCACCATCTTGCGCAATTCCAAGTATGGCTATGTATGGTTGTAACGATTTACTATTTTTCATGCTTATATTAATTACTATTACTAAATAATAATTTTTCAAAACAATAATACTCTTTTTTACCTGGTTTTAAATCAATAGCTCCAAGTCTCAAATAGCCAATTTTTTCATAAAATTTTAAGGCTATAGGATTTTCACTATAAGTATCCAAACGTATTGAAGATAGATTGTTTTTAAAAGCTCTGTTTTCGGCAAAAGACATTAACTTTTTACCTACTTTTTGATTCCAAAATTCTTCTTTTACTGCTAATCTGTGAACTACTAAAAATTTCTCCGATTTATCATTCCATTTAATAGAATTATATACTTCATCTTGTAACTTATCAATATTTATTCCTCCAATAATTTCATTATTTTTTTCCGCCACGAAATATGTTTTATTTTTTAAATCTTTTAAAATTATTTCTTGATTAGGATATTTATTATCCCATTGCGTAATATTATGAGCAATCATCCCCATAACACATGATTTGTACATCTTCATAATGTCGTGTAAATCTTTTATACGGGCAAGTCTAATGATCATTGTATTAGCAGATTACATCCTCTTACATCAGCTTCGGAAAATCTTCCTAGTAGAGAAAATGAATTATCTGGATTTTTTTTCCCAAGATCTTGTGTTGCTATAAAAGGGCATGAGTAGATATTTGCAAGATCAATAATATTAATACCTCCTGTTTTATTTTCGATAAAAGTAAATGGATCATTTACATCTCTAACAATAACTTTCATCCAATTTGGGGTGTTAAAATTATTATCACCATAAGAGTAAGCCTGTGAGAGTAATTCTGTCATTCCATATTCAGAGTGAATAGAATTTATCGAAAAACTAGATTTTAAAATTTGATGAACTTCTTCTTTTAATAATTCTTTTCTTGTACCTTTCATTCCACCTGTTTCCATTACTATAGTATTTTTCAACTTTCTTTTGAAATTTTTAGCAAAATCTAAAAGAGCATAAGTCACACCAAATAATATAATTTTTTTGTTTAATTTTTCAACTTTTCCTACCACATGATCAAGTTCATCATAATTAGAAATATAAAAGCCACTGCCTGATTTTTTAGTTTTATTAATAAAATGGTTTATCATGTAAATTAACGAGGAGTTTTTGTTTTCATTATAAGTAGGTAGTAGAGCTAAAAAACAGTAATCATCTATATTGTCATAAAATTTTTCAAATGATTTTTCAAATGATTTTTGATAGAGTTTTATTTCTGCTACATAATGTTTACTTTGAGTTCCTTGAGTTCCGCTACTTAAAAATTTTATTTCTTCTTTTTTTGATTTGCAAATTATTTTTTTTGATTTGAAAAATTCTATCGGAAGAAAGGGTATTTGGTAAATATTTTTTGGTGTTTGTTTTTTTAAAATATGATCCGAATATAGCTTGTAAACTGGATTGTTCTGCATCTGATAATTGAAAGCAATCATACAGAATTTCTCAAATTCGTAATTAGAATTTATTTCAAAAATTCTTTTTTTATAATCATTCATATTTATCACGAAACAAATTTAGAATATAAATTAATCTTTAAATACATTCTCAAAAAAAAGAGGCCTTTTGAAGCCTCTTTTTTAATTCTTTAAAGTTTATTGTTTAGAACTTATATTCTAAATTAATGTAAAATGTATTTTCTCTATCTGCTTCTTCTTCTGTTTCTAAAGTTGCTTCTTGCCAAGACTGTACATTCATTGCTACAGTAACACCTTTTGTCATCTTTTTTTT
>Ga0208130_1000110_pt1 | contig 43100 bp, 31 predicted proteins | sample ETNtaG_31_FD_185771 | JGI IMG/M metagenome (GOLD analysis project Ga0208130, IMG submission 185771) | Marine microbial and viral communities from oxygen minimum zone, Eastern Pacific Ocean - ETNP201310SV78 (SPAdes) (version 2) | ecosystem: Environmental > Aquatic > Marine > Oceanic ... | reverse complement strand
CCGAGTATTGGAGCTTCAGGATGGGGAAGAATCACCGGCTGCGCCGGTTGTGACGGAGACTGATCCTGAACTGAAAACGCTACTGAAATCACTACAACCACGAATTCGTGTATTCGGTTGTGGTGGCTGCGGCTCAAACACAGTGGCTAGACTGGAAATGGAAGGATTATTCGATGGCGAATATGTCCGTGGAATGGCAATCAATACCGACGCACAGCATCTGCTAAGGGTTGGAGTCGATAACAAAGTGCTCATCGGTCGAAGTGCTAGAGGTCGAGGTGCGGGTGGAGACCCTGAGAAAGGTGAGCAAGCCGCATTCGAATCTGAGAAGGCCCTCAAGAAAGAGGTCGAAAATTGCGACCTCGCTTTCATCACCGCTGGATTAGGGGGTGGAACGGGGACTGGGTCAGCTCACGTCATTGCTCGTCTGGCCAGAGCAGAAGGTGCTCTAACAATCGCTGTGGTGACATACCCCTTCCTCTCCGAAGGTGCACTTCGTAGACAGAATGCCGAGTGGGGATTGGAGAGATTGCGCGAAGTTTGCGATACCGTAGTGGTGCTTCCAAACGAGCGATTGCTGGAAGTTGAAGGAGTACGTGACTTACCTTTGGATGCGGCTTTCAGAGTCGCGGATGAATTATTGATGAGATCGATTGCTGGAGTATCTGAGATGATCTCAAAGGAAGGAGTTGTCAATCTAGACTTCCAGGACCTAAGATCCGTCATGGAAAATGGTGGCGGAGTTGCAATGATTGGTCTTGGAGAAGCAAGAGGTGAAAATTCTGCCGAGAAGGCCACCGACGAGGCGTTAGAATCGCCATTATTGGACATCGATATCTCGGATGCCAGAGGTGCTCTTGTCAATGTTGTTGGAGGTCCAACTTTATCCTTGGGAGACGCAGAGAAATGCGCTCAATTGATTCGAGATCGAATCAATCCGTATGCTAGAATCATTTGGGGAGCTACTACTGATGAATCGATGGGAGATGAAATTCGAGTACTGCTAGTACTTACTGGAGTCAAATCCGACCAAATACATGGAGCAGCACTGCATACACAGATGCGAAATTTACGAACTAGAACCGTAGATTTTGTCAACTGATTTTATTCGGTTGAAAGTGTATTCTCAAATCGAACCCTTTGGGGTTCGCCCGTCGTGCTTAAAGAGGGATGGTTGGTCGCCGACTCGCAATTGAGGAAGAGTCATGGCTATCGAGAACTCAGATGTTGGCCCTATCGAGCAAACTGCACAGAGGTTGCAGGATGACATTGAGGAGAGAGTCCGCAGGGTGCAAACCGGCTCAATGGCCCGCATCCTAAAGATGGCTAGAAAACCCTCCAAACAAGAATTTCGACAAACCGTAATCGTCTGTGGAATTGGAATGTTTGTTTTAGGTGCAATCGGCTTCTTCATGCTTTGGCTGATGGATAACGCCCTGCCGGTATTCTTCGATTGGCTAACTAGCTCTTGAGGTGAGAAATATGTCTGATACATTCGTAGTCTACGTTCGCCATGGCGAGAAGGTCCTGATTATGCAGCGTGCCGATGAGGTCGCAGATTTCCCTGGTGCTTGGGATGGTGTGTACGGGATTGGAGACCCCGAGGATATCGATGCTGTAACAACTAGAATTACAGAATGCACGGGTATTCCGGCTGATGCTTTACAACACGTCCGTTCGGGTCTAGCGAGAGGTCTTGCCTTTGGAAATCGCCTGAATGATGTGACTCCTTTACTATTCATTAGCGAAACTGATGAGGTCACTCCGCGAACCATTTACAAGAATCACAGTTGGGTTGACCCTGCCTACATCGGGCATTATGAATCCGAATCCAGCGAAGGCACTGGTGCTGAGAGATTCTCAATTCCACAAATCGACGCCATGTATGGTGACGTCGCTACATTCCTTTACATCCTAAAGACCAGTATCGGACAGGAGGAGAATGTTGCCAATGAAATTCGCGCTAGACTCTCGGGTACTGGTTCTCTAAAGGATATTCAAGACGAAATCTTCGGAGTATTGGTTCCAGGGCATGTACGCGGCTATATTTTTGTCGAGGCATCTGCACTTCACCATGTCGAGAAATTAATTGGAATGTCTGGAATGACCACAACACGCTTGAAGAACTGTCGAAAGGTTCTACCAGGTGTTTCACCTCTGGAAAATACACTTTCATACCTAGAGCCTAAGGCGGCGACAGCCGGTATTGAAGAAGGTTGTATTATCGAAATCAGCGGTGGTGCATTCAAAGGTCAGGCAGCCCGTGTTATCCGTGTTACAGAATCAAAGGAAGAAGTTACGGTCGAGCTATTCGAAGCGGCTGTACCAGTCGCTTTGACAGTACGAGCTGATCAAGTTCGAGTTACTCAGCGTGTTGAGTGAGCATAATCAGGAGAAATTGGAGGTTCGTCATCACGCTCAAATAGGGAGAGCAGGTCGGCGAGGCACTTCAGTAGGGGGTAAAGAGCATGTCAGCACGTAATGAAACACCTCATATGATTCTGCAGACCCTCGGTCAGAAGAAGTGTAATGGAAGCTGGGATGCATCCACTGAGAACCTATCAATGGACCAAGTCAAGCAAGTTGCTGAGAAGCAGAAAGATCGCTTGACTGGTGCAACACTATACGCACGCTCGCGCGAGGTTATGGGAACCTGCGTAGCAATGCGAGTGAAGGTCGAAGGCATGGAGCCAAAGGCCGCATTACAAGCAATGAAAGAAGGGAGATTTGACGAACATTTTGAGTGAAAAATCACGAATTGCGGAAGAGGGTAACCTCGCTGACCGCAGAGGTGAGGAATATGAGAGAAAACATCCAAACAGCAATTGAAGAAGCCTTGAACAGCGCTCCTGAGCGTAAGTTCATCGAAACCGTCGAGTTTTCATTTAACTTGAAGGACGTCGATCTGAAGAATCCAGCAAACCGTATACAAGAGGAAATTCGACTTCCGGCTGGCCGTGGAAAGCCGATCAAGATAGCCATGTTCGCTGGTGGCGAAATGGCAACTAAAGCCAGAGCCGCTGGAATCGATATTATCGATCCTACAACTATAGAGGACTTAGGAGGTAACCGTCAACAGGCTCGTAAGTTAGCAAATAGTATCGACTTCTTCCTCGCAGAGATACCACACATGGGAACCGTTGGTAGATTCCTCGGTGTAGTTCTCGGACCTCGTGGTAAGATGCCACGACCCGTTCCACCTACTCTTGACCCCGCAATGGTTGCAGCTGGTCTGAAGGATACAACGATTGTTCGTTCAAGAGACAATATGACTTTCCACAGCCCAATGGGATCACGAGAGCAAAGTCTCGACGATTTAACCAACAATGCGATGGCCATCTGGAGCCGTGTTACTGGAAAACTAGAGCGCGGTACTGGAAATATCCGTTCTTGCTACATCAAGACCTCAATGGGCCCTTCAATCAAGGTCGAGGTGATTGAATGATTGAGCCAAAGGTTGCTTCTTGGAAGCGAGACCGTGTTGGTGAACTCGCTGCAATCTTAACCTCAGATGGAGTTCTTGGGGTTGTCGACATCGGAGGAGTTCCTGCCAAAAATATGCTAAGCATGCGCGATGATTTGCGTAGCAGCCTATCGATAACAATGGCAAAGAAGACCTTGATGCGCCTTGCTTGGGAGCAGACCGGTCGGCCGATGGAAGAACTAGAATCGCTACTTGAAGGAGCAGTACAACCTGCTATCGTTCATACTAATTCTATGAATGCCTTCCAACTATACTCCGAACTAGAAAAGACAAAACAAGGTCGTGCTGCTAAGGAAGGAGAAGTATCGCCAATGGACATTGTAGTCGAGGCAGGACCAACCGAATTCGGACCTGGTCCAATCGTTGGTGAGTTCAACGCTGTTGGAATCCCTGCAAAAATAGACAAGGGAAAGGTTGCCATTCAGAAGACTACTACTGTTGTCAATAAGGGTGAGCCGATTTCAGCAGATCTTGGCATCATGCTTTCCAAGTTGGATATTAACCCGATTGAAATTGGAATTATCTTAACCGGAGCTATTGAGGACGGATTCCTATTCGAAGCCGATTCGCTAGACCTAGACACAGATGGAGTCCTATCGGATATCATTACCGCGACATCAGGCGCATTCAACCTCGCCTGCAACATTCGCTGGTTCTCTTCACAGACAATGCCTACCCTACTCGCGAAGGCGAGTGGTGAGGCAACATCTGTCGCGGTGGAAGCAGGCATCACAAACGATGTCACGATTCCACTATTCATTACACGTGCAAATGCACGTGCGCTGGCCCTAGCAGGTCAGTTAGATTCCTCTGCACTTGATGACGAGTTGGCGGCGGCACTGGGTGCTGCTGCTAGCGTTGCTGAAAGTGCTCCTGCTGCAACCTCCGATGCAGCAGAATCCGCCGAGGAAGTCTCGGCAGAAGAGGAAGCGGAGGAAGAAGAAGACGCTGGGTTCGGTGGACTCGGCGATCTCTTCGGTTGAAAAAAAATAGGTGAGAAAAAATGGAATATGTATATGCTGCAATGTTACTGCACTCCGCAGAGAAGGATATCGATGAAGACGGCGTTAGCTCAGTTTTGAGCGCTGCTGGTGTTGAGGTTGACGGTGCCCGAGTAAAGGCACTTGTTACATCCCTCGGCGATGTTGACATCGGTGAAGCAATGGCAACTGCCGTTGCTGCGCCTGTCGCTGCTGCTCCAGCTGCTGCTGGTGGCGGTGGTGGAGACGCTGCTCCTGCTGCTGAAGAAGCGCCAGCTGAGGAAGAAGAAGAGGAAGAAGCCGGTGGCTTCGAAGGCCTCGGTTCTCTCTTCGGTTGAAGCTGATAGTAACTTAACACACAACCCGCGACCGCCGTTTAGCGGTGGCTACGAGTTCGTGCGGATGCTGGCCGCTTCAATGGGCGGACGCCGAGAGACAGCTCACCCTTCTCTCGTCCAGACTTCACGATTGAATTATGATTTGGCGTGAATTCGTATCACGTCGCCGTTCTTTACCTCGTGATCTGCACCGATTACACGTCCACTACGGGCGTCTGTAGCTCGAATGAAACCGTCACCAAGGTCTGTGTGAACTGCGTAGGCTAATCCCTTCGCTGTTGTCCCCTCTGAGATTAGAATAGCGTCGGGGAGGACATTGCCTTCTCCATCTACCCAGTGAGTTTCATCTTGTACAGGATAGGCAACTCTTCTATCGAGCCTGTCGAATAAAATATCTCCAACAAGCCCAACCAATCCTCCACCAGACCATTTTGCAAGCGACTCTCCAATTGAAGATAGGGCATTCCTTTGTGCTTGTGACAAATTGGAATCTCCTTTTTCGGTGACGGCAAAACCATCTCCTCCGGGCCTGTGTTGAATTAATCCAGCAGAACTTGCCCTGCTCAGTGCGAGTTCTGCCTCAGCACTTGTGGGAACCAGTATTCCTCCAGATGCAGTTACCATCTCCTCGAGTTGATTCCATGAGCCCTCTTCCGCTCGATCGGCTTTATTTGCTGCAATACAAATAGGAAATAATCCCGTTCTAATTGTTTTTGCGAGTGTTGTCAACTCCTCTTGACCCCAAGACCATGGGACGCCGGCATCAGGGTGCTGAGATGAAACCTCGATAATACCTGATGAGACATGGGATTCATTCGCACCAATACCACTTAACTGATCTAGCAGATATGTAACTAGGGCCTTATCGCCTTCTGATTGGACACGACGAGCTCCACGTTGCCAGCTAGATTCGATTATTCCACGAATCCAAGCATCCAACTCTCCTAGAAGGAACTCGTGCTCTTCGACGGGACTGGAGCCTCCCTGACCTACCGGGTTTCCTTCCAAATCTGTCGAACCAGATACATCAACGACTTGGATTAGTGCGTCACATTGGGCTAAATCAGACAAGAATTGATTTCCTCGTCCTCGCCCCTCGTGGGCTCCTGGAACCAATCCAGCTACATCCACCAAGGTGACGGGGACTAGTCGATTATGCCCAATGCAAGAGCCAGTATTTGGAGAACAAATACTACCTCTTCTGGGGTCGTCATCAGTTGTTGATTCAAGTCTTCCATCTGCCTCGCGTTTTTCTCTAAGTGTAGAGCAGGCACACGGTTCTCTAAGCGGAATCCATGCTACCCCTACATTAGGATCAATTGTTGTAAATGGATAATTTGCAATATCAACAGGTGTTTGGGTTAGAGCCGAGAATGTCGTTGATTTTCCAACGTTCGGTTTACCAACTAGGCCTATTCTCATGTCTTTCCCTTCCACTCAACAGAGGTGTTTGGCCCTCAACTTGACGGTGGTGGCTTGTAGTGATTTTCTTACAAATCAGTTGCTGAGCCCTTCTCGTCTGATTCGCCCACTGGCACTACCACTGTGTCCATTCCTGCACCAGAAGCAAGAATTCTAGAGACACTTGTTGCAGATGCTAGGTTGTATGTATCTGATTCAATAGATGAGGAAACTTCAGTCTCTTCTCCGACAATCCCGCCTCGGAATAGACCGCTTACCATGTTTAGACTATGTAGAATCATTGCAACTACTGCGAAGTAGAAGATTACAGAAGCTGCCACTGAAAGCTCGTGAGATAGGCTAGATGGGTCTTCCACACCAGCATCCAACAGAGCCATATCAATAGCGTTGGAAGTTAAATTTAGCATTAACCCGAGCAAAACTGCAGCGCCCATCAACCAAAACGCGGTTCGAGCGCGGTCAGCAGACGCCAATTGTCGCCCGGTAATTGAAGGATAGAGAGCAAGTACTGAACCGAGTGATAGCGGTACCAATACTGCCCATCGACTCATCTCTTCGATTGTCCAAGAGAGGCCAGAGATTGCATTAGTTCCCGATACTGCATCGGTTTGAACAAATAGGGAGCCAACGAATACCGGAATCATGGCTAGCAATCCAAGATTAATCTCAGCCAAACCGGGAATACCAGGAGAGGAACTATCTCGAATGGTTAGCATAGCATTTGCAACGAATGCAATTACCGGCACTGATGCAAGCGCCATTAGGAAGGTGACGATTACCGTGTCATTGGTGGACATTGCCAACTCTCCAGCATCAAGACCGAATAAATCTGCAACTAGAGTTCCGTGGTTTGCCCCAAACGGGTTCAGTGTGAATAAGCCACCTAGAAGTGTTGCACCAACAAGCGTTCTGGACCAAAGCGCATTTCCAGAACCAACACTAGATGCGTACAATACAACACCAGATAGTGAAAGGAAGAAGAAGCCGCTTCCCTGTAATCTGTACATCAACCACTGGCCATTTCCGTCCTCGATTGCACCGGTTGAAATAACAGCGATAACATTGAATGATTCAGCCATCAAACCTAGCAGAATAAGCCATGCTGGCATCGGAATTGAGTCGGTGCGACTAGCTACAGTGAGTAATTGATTGATGACGATGGCTGTCACTGCCAAAATGTGTATTCCTGTTCCAATAACCAAAACTTTGGCTCCGAGAATAACTGGATCGTGAGAGCCAATCAAAGTGACGAATACCCCGCCTGAGTAAAGGAATGAGACCAAGGTTCCATTTCTTTCACTCGCAAGTCCTGTGCCCAATAACTTGGGAAGAATGTGTAGGCCACAGCCGATTAGTGCCATGCTTATTCCACCAAATGAGGTTACAGCCTTACCTGTGGCAGCTAGTGTTTCTGCAGTTGGGTCGTATCCCCATGCGCCAAGTGAATGAAGTGCGGTCGGGTCATGTGAAAGCCACATTCCCTCAAAGGTGAATAGAGCGCCGACCATCATCCATAGAACCGATTGCATAATCCATGCTCTTGCAGCAGAACCTGAACGGCCTTCAACTAAGTCGATTCCCGGGCCTAGGGCTTTCTCAAGCATGAACATCCCCATAGTTCGTGCTACGTCGGAGAATATCCACAATCCTCTGTGGACTAGAATATAGAAGATTAGCGCAGAGAACCAAAATATGGCAAGAGTAGTTAGAATCTCAGACATCATAATCACCTCACTCGCGAGTTGCCTCCGTAATCATCGTCGCAACTATCGAGAACATTCCGAATATTGCTCCGAGGAGGAAGAACCAGATTCCTCCGGTCAGAGAACCGAAGGTCTCGAAATCAGAAAGAACAGGATAATCTTGTCCTGGATACAGAATACTGTATATCACCATGAATATTAGAGAGGAGACTAATGCTCCAACAATTACCACCTTAGAAGCCGCAGGTTCGTTCTCGCCTTGTAAGAATCCGTCATCATTGTTCATTTAGACACCACTAGTCCACAACACTTCGTGGACAGGTGGACCACTGAAGATTCGCCCTTAAGCATTGGGCGAGGGACGTAGTCCCTCACCTCAAGGAGCGCGCATTAGGTCGACGCGGTTGCCTCGCCTATCTCGACCATTGCCGAGAGGGGTTGGGAGACAGAGGTCAGAGGCTATCTCTGCTCTCCAAATCGCCTTGCATTGGCACTCTAATCCTTTGAATTCAGCTAGGTTTCGAGAAACCGAGTATCGTTCGATAGCAGCGACTACATGTTTGTCGCAAGAACCACAGTTGTGGGCTCCGCGAATCTTTCCTCCTGCAGTTGGATGTACGATAATACGAGAGTCGTGTTCTGCCGTCTCTTCGTGAGTACGTTGAATCATTTCGATTAGAGACCATAGCCATGGAGGGCGATATTCTCGATTCCTGAACAACCGGTCGACAATTGTTCGGTTCTGTATATTCATTGGATTTATCGATACTTCATCTGAAAGTGGCGCAACATCGACAAGCCACTTCGATGTGTGATTCAATGCATCACCTTCACTCATGAATGGAGGCTTGAAAATCAGGTAGGTTTTGACGCGAAGATTGTTTCTTTGAAGATCTTCTACGGCCTTCCTCCATGTTTTTGTGGAGAAGCCTTTGTTAATATGGAACCGCAATACTGCATCATCGTAGGCCTCAAGCCCAATGGCTACAGTACATCCTGGATGATGCTTGGCAAGGAACTCTAATTTCTCTGGCTTACACATATGGGCTTGGGCTTCGACTACAAGGTGTAATCCCATTTCATGCGTCTCTTTGAGAACGTGTTCCTGCCATTCTACTGGATTCTCTTGATCCTCGAAAAAGGTACCCGATGTGTACACCTTTACCATAGAGCAGCCTTCGAAATCATTGGTCTGATTTTTTGCCTCGTCCCACTGATCAAATAGATCATCTGCAGTTACATCGTCACGAACATCATTGAAGTAGCCACAGAAAGTACAACCCGATTTCCACCACCAAGCACAGCCACGACTACGCAAGATTACCGTTGCTGCTTGACAGGGTGTTCCGTCTGGCATTCGCTCAGGCGTTACATAGACCGTCGCCGGCTTCTTTGCGTCCCAAGATTCGCGACGTGCAATAGACTCGGCTGTATTTTCTGGTGCTTTGACTAGATGGTGGATTTTCACCGCAGGTGAACCATCGCCTAGCATGCCACAAGCCTGAGCCATATTGTGTCGGCATTCAGTAATGTCTTGATTCTGCCGACAGGCCAAAATTGATGACTGACTCACCGAGACCGAAGGCGGGGTGTGTACCTGAAGTCGTTTGAGGTTGTTCAAAATTTGTTGACTTTTCTGATTATTCCATTCCTTGGAATTATTGTTGGAATTGCTTCTATCCCTGGTGTTTGGATGTTTCTTGAGGCTAGGGCATACCTAGTTGACCAAGCAAATTGGTTGGAATTAGTCGGCACTGGTATTTCTCTAGGATTAGCTTGTGTGGTTTGGGGAATTACCCTAGTATTGATGTCGGGATTGCTAGGTGGATTATTCCGGCCTCGGCTAGAGCCAGGCAGATACCCTCTTCGTTCATTTGTTACAATTCAATGGGCTTGGTCAATGGTATTCCATAGAGTTGCGATACTATTCTTGCCAATCTTAGTTCCTTCTTTTGTTGGTACGATTTACTATCGCATGGCAGGCGCGAAGATTGGTGCCGGTTGTCAGATTAATTCCCCCCATCTAAATGATGCTGGATCAGTTGTCCTAGGGGATGGTGTAGTAATCGGAGGAAATGCAATCATTAACGCCCATTTGGTAGAGAAGGGTGAGTTGGTTATGGCCCCCGTAAAAATAGGAAATGGTGCCCTAATTGGGGGAAACTCGACTGTTCAACCTGGATGTACAATCGGTGAAGGAGCAGTCGTTGCTAATCGGGCAGTTTTACCAAAATGGACAGATATCCCAGCCGGAGAAGTATGGGGTGGAGTACCTGCAAAATGCATACGCCTAGCTGACGGAACTAAACCCGAATAGAAATCATTCGTCGTCCACTTCTTCCTGAGTTTCTTCGGCTGCTTCTTTGGCCATTTCTTCGGCCGCATCTGCAGCCGCCTCGAGAGTTTCATCCATTCTTTCACGGAATGTTGCCTGTTTGAGTTCCTGCTCGCGAATTGCTTCAATCGCTGTATCAATCATGTCATATCGCGTCTGAATCGCTTGACTTAGGTCTTCGAATAGTCTCATGTGCTGAGCATACCAATCATCTCTAGCAGTCAATTGTGCCTTGGCCACTCGTAGAGCTTCGTCAAGGTCTTCAGCGACCTCGAATACTCTACCTAAACGAGCCGATTCACGGCTGTACATCTCTTCCATTTTCTGTAGTTCAGGCTCGAGATGCTTTACTCGTTGTGAATTCTTTGCGCCATCTAATTCGAGATCTCTGATGCGATTGTCCTTGTCTGAAAGAAGTTCTTGAAGACCCTCCATCTCAATCTCTTTATCGATCATCTGACGCTCTAGAACATCGATGGTTGCATCCTTTTCATCAGAGGTGTCTTTGAGGGCTGTATAACCGGCGTATAGTTTCTCGAGTCGGTCTTTCTCCTTGGTCAAATCTTCCTCCAATTGGCGGATTTGAAGATCGGGAGAATCGTTGACTTCTTCATCGCTCATCAGCGCACCTCATATCCTTCGAAACTCCGCCCTGCTTTAACTTCGGCGGATTGAATATCATCCTAGACCGCACTTAGAATATCAAAATTTGAGTTTGAAATATCAGGAAAATCATTCACAAAGCGCCGCAATAGCGACTGCCAGTGCAACGTTCAGTCGCTTTGAATGGGGTATGTGCAATTTCTCATCGGGGCCGTGTGCATTATTGCCCGGGCCTGATGACCCAGTACAAAGGAAGCAGGCTTCAGGATATTTACCCTGAATCATCGCCATGAATGGAATTGTCCCACCAATCCAAGTAGCCATCGGAGGGTGCCCTGTTAGGTGAATACTTGCGGATTCTAGAGCCGAAGATACGCCTTCGTGTAAGGGAGGCGCATGGAAGCCATCGGCAGGTTCGGTTGGATTGTAAGTCACTTCTGCCCCATACGGTGGCTCTTCCTCTAGAATCTGCTTTAGAATCTCTTGAACCTCATCCGCTTTCACCCCTGGTGGAATTCGAAAACTGAGTTTCAGGTCTGTATTTGTCCGCAGAACATTCCCTGCGGTCTGTACGGGAGGTATACCGTCTGCTCCAATAATCGAAAGAGCTGGTCTCCAATTGATATCCAATAGCATCTCACTAGATTCTTTTGACTGGGCTTCGAGAGTATTGACAACAGGCAAAGATGTCCATAATTCATCTCCTAGTATTTCCCCTAAGGCCGCCGCTTCTCGTTTTATTTTTTCAGAAATTTGAACGTGCATTTCTGGAATTAGGACCTCACCTGTCTTTGAGTTTTCAACTCTGTCGAGAAGCATTCGCTGTATCCTAAACGAAGACGGAATTGCCCCTCCAGACATCCCAGAATGTACTCCTTCATGAGAGACTCTAACACTTAGATTTCCAGCAACAAGGCCTCGCAGTGCCTCGGTTACCCAAATGTGTTCGTAACTTGGCCCTCCGCTGTCGAGAACCACGATTAGGTCGGGATTACCCAAGTCCTCGGTTAAAGCGTCTAGGTAAGGAGGTAGATCAAATGAACCGGATTCCTCACAGGTCTCAATTAGAAAGGTGGCCTTTGGGTGAGGTATTCCGGCCTCTTGCAAAAGCCGAATTGCTGTTACACATAGATAACCACCGTAACCATCGTCAACCGACCCTCGACCAAACAGGAAAGGGTCTCTTCTAACGGCATTGAGTGGATGTAGACCTTCGGACCAAAGGTGGGGTCGGCTGGGTTGCTTATCTAAGTGAGAATAGAATAGTACCTCGCCACTTCCAGTGCCTTCTACAGTCACCAAAAGCACAGGGGTACGATCCTCAATTCGATGAACCTTGTAACTCATACCCTGAATTCCCTGATTATCTAACCATGAGCAGAATAAATCAATTGTAGCCTGCAATTCTCCTAATTCATCCCAATTTGGCTCAAACATTGGCGATAAGGCATGAATCTCGATAAATTCTCCAAGGCTAGGAAGAATTGACTCTTCCCAAATTCTCTCGGCATTCTCTGCCATACTATCTAGGTCTACTGCCATGGAGACGGGTTATCCCTTAGGCAAATGGATTATTCCCCATAGGTGGCTCACAATTTAATTCCAAATTGTGATTAAGTGATGAGTTCTGGAAGAGGGCCACAGATTGGCAAATCTCCTCGACTGAATGGACATATTTTGCATATATGGGCCTCTGATTCAGGTCTTCTTTGGAAATCTGCTAATGGTAATTCTGTGACCAACTCCATACGAGCAGCTGTTGAGAGAATTTTATCCAAGTCCGCTTGTGCTGCGGCAAACATTTCTTCCGGATAAATCACTAAGCGGCCTGAAACACCAACAAGTATCGCTGGCCTCTCTACCCGACGGCGCTGTCCTTCTGGTCTTGATGCCTCCATCTTCTCCAAAGCACGGTGATAGAGTGCCAATTGTAACCGATGATGCTCCAACATATCCAATTCAGCATCATTCGCAGGCGATGTGGAGTTGTCCCCATAGGCTTCGAGTAATTTTCCTGAGCCTGTCAAAACAGACTCTGCCTGCTCCGTCTTTAGGTCAATAGGACGAATCGAGGAGGAACTATCCTCATGAGTTGAGCATAATACAAGGTCGATTGAACCATCCATATCGACAAAAGCGTTGGCAATATTCGCAAGTGTTTGCTCTCCATCTGGAGTCCACCTGGTCCTTGGTACGGACTCAAACGAAATTTCATTTGAGATGGTAAATGGGTATTCAGTACGTAACCCCTCAACTCTTTCACCATCGATGATTTCTGCATTTGATAGTCTTCCAATATGGCCTTCTTCGATTCTTTGTAACATCACCGCAACAATCTCAGAGGTTTTCTCTTGATCTACACCCCTCGGTAGTAATTCATCGAATACTTCTGCCATCAATTCACTATCCAATAGGCGACTATCTACCTTATTTGCCCAAGTTGTAGGAAGTGGTATTGAGGGTTTATTTCCTGAAGGCCCAGGGTTACCGATTCCAACCTCAAACATCCTGTGTACAATCAATCCCAATTCTGTTGGACTTGGAAGATTCGTGTCCTCATATTCTATGTTCGGTTCATCCATTTGGCGAGTTGAGCGCGAATCATCATTATCATCGAGCAGTTGGTTTGAGGATGATATGGAATCTGGTTTCAATCCACCTCTTGTCTCGAACCAATTCCGGCGAGGGCACGAGTCAATTTTCGATAATCTGTGAGGGGCTAATCGTATTCTTGCTCCTGTTTCCAATCTTGAGGATATTTCGACATCAGATACCCTACCATCGGTTGCAGTTTCATGTAACATTGTTTGGCGAACAAGTGGAGAGTGCAGTACATTCTCATCTGCATTTTCGCTGATTAGGCAGTGAGGATTGTGGTAAATATTGATGCCCATTTTCTCCCGGCCCTCTTGTTCGGCTCTTAGCCATCCATCAAAACGAAGTGAGCCTGGGTTGAGTGTTCTATCGAGGCCATCCTCTGAGTTGAGAGGGTGTGGTTGGTTATCATCTTCCAAAGACATCCAAGGCGAGTCATCAGAAATTTCACCTCTTCGATGTGAAGCTTGCCTAAGTGATTCAACCCACATTTGTCCAAGAGTGGTTTGAGTTGCAGAATATCTCCAAGGCAAATGTAAACCAGAATCCTCTGTCCAACTAGTGTTGTCTGGAGATCCTACGATTACTAAATGCTCCTCGGCCCTAGTTGCGGCGACATAAAGCAAGCGTCTAGCCTCTGCATTTTTCCTTTTTTGGGCGATTTTTTTTGCGTGTTCCCACATAGCCGAAATAGGATATTCATCGCCTGGCCATGGAGCTGGATGTCCGGCGAAGAATTCGGGACTAACGATTAATCTTGATTGGCTTTCATTGGTCAATGTAATGATGCCTTTCGCACTAAACAGGTCAGTAACGAAGACTACTTTCGATTCTAGACCCTTTGAGTTGTGAATAGTCATCAATTGAACAGCGTCCCTCTCCGGGATATTTTTTGCTTCAAGAGCACGTCCTGCTTGTTCTCTCAAATCCCTCAGGCGGTCTGCAATTACAATCGCATCACGGCCGACCGAATCAGAAATCGAGCGAACTTCATCGATGAATCGCTCGACATCCTGAATTGAGCCTTCATCACAGTGAGCTGTCAACAAATCAGATTGATCTATTGTTTCGAGCAGTAAGTCAATTATCCTTCCAGATGAGGAGAGGTTTATCCATCTCTGAACTAATGCTCTTTGTCTAGGGTTTGAACTGTATTCTATTAGACGATACATTAGATTCACATCTTGCCTTATGTCAAGGAATGATTGTAATTCGGCGTCGCTCATTCCAATCAAGGAAGAGCGTGCCACCCAAGCAGCAGCGAACTTGCTATTCGGACGAGCAATGAATTGGATTAATCCATCAAGGTCTGCGACAACTGGTCGTTCCATCAAGCCGCCTTCTCGGTCGGCTTGTACTGGTATGTTGTGATCACGTAGATGTCTAACTAGGGCATCTCGGATTTTTGAGCGGCTGGCCATTAGTACCATGATGTCACTATATCGAACGGGCTCTTCAGATGCTGGTATTGTTACCCAATTCCCATCGGATGCCATAACTCTAGTTTCTCGACATTGGGTCATAGCCTGTATCCGCTTTGCAATCATCATCGCTTGACGCTCATTAGAATCTGCTTTACCAGACTCGAATGGATCGATGTAGGTTGTCAATTCGGTTGGAGGGTTTTCTGCCCCATCATTCATCACTGGACATATCCATTCCAAGGTTCCGCGATTATTTTCTTTTGCAGGCGATGGTAACAATCGCTGAGCTGAGGCGTAGTAATCTGCGTCAGGGAAGAAGCGATGTCTGTCAGAGAATATATCCTCCCACCATTCGTTCATAACCTGTAGAAGCTCTCCCTCTGTTCGATAGTTCGTAGTAAGAGAAATCTCACCTTCGGAACGAGCAGTGACCTCTTCTGGACTGAGTGAAGTGATACCTTCGGTGGTTTCAAAATGAATCCATTCTGTTAGATTTCGCGCATTTTCTTCAGATAGTTGAGAGGCGCGTACAATTTGTCGTCCATGAGAAAATCTTGGGTCGCGGCTTGCTACGTCACTTCTGAGAACCGGTTCTCGGGTTAACTCAGCTATGTTCTCATACTCATGTCTATTTATCGAACGAAGTCGTTGAGCAAATTGTCTGAATCCGGCTACTTCGGCTTGCCTGAATGCATAGATTGACTGTTTCATATCCCCGACATAGCAGACTGTTGGCTGCCAGTCTGTGTCTGGTTCGGTTAGTTCGTCGGTTGCAAGATACTCACGTGGCCCCCAAAGTCGTGATAGAATACGCCACTGAAGAGGTGAGTTGTCTTGAGCCTCATCGATAATGAAAGCTCGATACCTTCGCCTAATCTGTCGTAACCTTTGGTAACGGTGTTCGAGATCGTGACGGATTTCTGCTAGATTTGAAGCAGAGTCTCCTGCCAATTCTGGATTTGCTTCCATCTCATCCAAGATAACAAATGCACGATGAATGTGATCATCACGCCAAGTATTCTCTCCAATGGAATCTAGGGCTGAAATTAATGGCTCAGGGTAAAATGTTCGGCAGACTCTTGGACAAGAATCCAACAATAAATCACCCGCTAGCAAGGCTATATCTCGATGCTCGTGAACCTCTTCCCTCTCTTTTAGAGCATCCACGATTCCAGCCAAACCTCGAAGAATGATTCGGATATCATCGAGGTTTCTCGCTTCTGCTTCAATATTGAATGAATACCCCTCAGGACTCATTCCACTTGGAAGTCGTTCAGGCAATTCATCCGGAAGACTTCTCAGATTAAATCGAGCATTTGCTGGGATAATTGTATCCTCTCTAGAATCTAGAATTAAGGCGAGTAAAGAGTGATGTTTCACTCTTTGTCCGACCTCTGAACCGAGGATATTTTTTGCTTGTGTATGGCAATTGTCCCATCTCTCTCTGACGTTAGATTTGTCTGGGTCGTTTAGGGCTGTGTAAGATTCTATTCCAGGTCGCCATGGATAACTAGAGTGATTTGGTAATTTACCACCAGGGAAAGGATTCCACTCATCTACCTTGAGTAGACTTCCTCCGACGATACACATGAATACCCTGCTAAGCCATATCAAACGCTCCCAATCTTCTGCAGGAGGGCCCTCATCGGAGAGTAAGGACAAGACATGGATTCTGGTTCCCGCTTCCCAACCATTGGGCGATAATCCAGGATAACTACGAACACAATCTACGTAATCCTCGATAATGGATTGAATCGTATTTGTCACTTCTTCAATGTCTTCGGCCCTAATGGAAGTCATGAGGCGTTGTTGTAAACGCTCCGGATCTACACTGCCATCAAGGCCCAGCAGACCTCTTTCTCCTTCTGAAATAAATATCGATTTAGAAATTATAGGGTTGAGTATGCTGGTCGCGCGGTTACGTCCAGAATAGTGTTGAGTTATTCTGTCCCGGGCTGCTAAAACCGCTTCAACATCATTAGATGGGATTCCCGCATCTACTGCATCACCATACAGATTTGCTGAATTAGGTAATCTCCAAAGTGTGTTGATACTTTGTTCAGTAATCCGTAAAATCTCTGACTCGGTGACAACGTCTTCTCCGAATTCGTCCCCGAGATAGCTACGATATGGAGACACCAATTGATTGAAGAAAGAGTCAATAGTGCCAATTGGAGCATCTTCTAACAACATCAACAATTGTTCAGGGAATCCTTCGTGAGTTATTCTTGGGTCCGCGTCAAATTCGCCGGATGTCGTGAATGAACCGGATTGTAATCGTGCGATTTTTTTCCTTAATTTATCTCTCATCTGGTCGGCAGCGGCTACTGTAAATGTCAGAAGTACTACTTCCGCTGGGAGCAAACCCCCCCAATCTTGCAAATTCATCCTTTGGGAAGAAGGCGAAATTAGAGTACCACCCTCTAATTCTCTAGGCCGTTCTGGTCTTGGAAGGAGGCGTGTTGCACGTTGTTCCTTCTCGAGATAATGCTGAACAACTCTCTCTACAATAGTCATAGTCTTGCCAGTTCCAGCACCAGCGTCGATGACAATATGTGAATCTAGATTTAGCGCTAGACGCTGGCCAGTGTTCAGAGTGATGGGGTCCGAATTATCCTCAACATTACTCATCGTCATAGATTACCACCTCTGACTCTAACATCACATACCGAAGTTACGGGACAGAATTTGCAGGCGTCCTCGCTCGGAGTTGGATGAACCCGTCCATTGGCTGCACCTGCTGCAGTAGCAAGGGCAGTAGTAAGGCGCTGAGCTAACCAAGCCCTGAATGAGTCACTAGCTTGTTCTGGTTCTTCATCGGGGAAACGATGCATCCGAGATGTTTGAGGCTGACTCCTATCTCCTAACTCAAGCGAAGAGGATTCCTCATTAATTAGGCCTGAAACTTCTAAGAAATGATTAGTATTATGGCCAATTACACTGATACCAGCTGCGATTACCAAGTCACCCGGATGTGCTATCTCCCAAGCTCTTGCATATAGTGCAAGTTGTAATTCCTCTAGTAACCCCAAACGATGTCGTTTGATTGGTTTACCTTCACTGGTTTTAATATCTCGAATGATAATTTGTCTACGAGGTCGCCAATCTTCACCATCTAGTCGGATTGGTGCTACAGTTTGGGACCCATTATCGTCCTCAAAAATAGTCATCTCAGAATCGAATGGGACTAAATCGACTCGATCTATTTCTCCCCTCAATCTCAAGGGAGGTAATTCGCCATTACCATGGCTGGATATCTCTTCTGGAAGAGAAATTTCTATCCCGTCTTCATCGAAAGAAAGTGCCTCCCATTCAATTGCTATCGGTATTGCTCCGGATAATGTTCGTTCCTCTGCAATCATTCGACCAATTCGTCCGGCTAAGGGTGTTGGGCTTTCTTCGCCAAGCCAATCAAACCACTCATTTCTCGTAAAGCCGGTTAGCATACGTAAGCGAGTATTGGAGACTGCGTCGGTCCTCTCTAACCATGGGGCTAAATCGGCAAGAATACTTAGAGCGATAGATTGTAATTCGGAATCGCTTTGACTAGCATTTGCAATATTCAAAGGTAAGTTGCTAGTTTGTATTTCTTCGATAGTTCGTTCTTTATTCTCCTCGACGCCTAAAATTTGCTCAATCAATTGATGGTGGACTTTGTGGAGCAAATTTCCTTGCACTCTAGCATCAAGATCTTCCCTTTGACGTTCCTCTTCTTTAGCATACAAACCCCGGGTCAGCCAACCTTTTCTTGGACAGGATAGCCACTGTTTCAGGCGACTTGCTGACCAGATTGGAACTGTTTGTCCAGCGCCGTTGGTATGTCCATGTCGTGAATCGAATGGGATTGAACCAGTTTCTTCGGGTCTGAGTGGTCTTGGGTCAATTGAGGCCATCCTTGGACCTCCTACTACTGGCCACCGTGAGGCCATCCTTGGACTGACCTTGTTCTTTGGTGGGCTGACTGTCAATCGTCTATCTTCAATGCCCCAAAGATGAGGGATTGCGGATTCGGGTAGGTATCCCTGCTCGTCTAAGCCCCTTTGTATTCGTCGTTCTCGATCGTGTTGTATTTCTATGTCGAGAGGTATTGAAACCGCTGAGGGATTGAGGGGTAATCTAGATGGCGGCTGCATATCTCTCAATGAGTTACCATCTTGCCATCTTTGATTACTCGAGTCATTTTCTCTGATTGGAGATTCTTCCAAGTTAATGGAAATTGAATCCGGACTGTGAGTACTAATCCATTCGCGAATAGGAGCGGAAATCGGCGTAGATTTATCCTCGCTGGGATCTAAAATTACAATCTCTGAATTTGCCGCATTTAGCAAATGAAAGAAATGATGCCGAGCCTGGCGAATTGGAGTATCTGGTCGAAGAATTCCTAGTCTATGTCTTTCCTCTTCTCCAAGCAGAGGTACTTTGCGAACTCGTAAATCCCAAGAAGAACTGGATATGTTTGCTAGAATTATCAAATCTGCATTACACCCCAAAGCATCCTCTGGGGTACATAGACGGACACGATTGTATGAATTGCTACCACCACTTCTTACAGGGGTTGAAGAGAGAATTGTTTCCAATTCAACAACCCAATCAGAGCCATATTGCGGAATTGATTGGTCTGTTGTTCGTTGCATCCTTCGAAGTCTAGAATGTGCATCAACTACACTTTGCACTACTGCTGCTGGAAGCGAATTAGAGCCATCTGCTAAGTCCAGTCCTGATGCTAAATCGACTCTAGATAGGGTCGCAATAAGCCATTCATCACCACTGTTAGTGGCTTCTACTTGTGGCAAGTTTTGGCCGCTATGACAACCGCGCCACAACTCAGGGTTCGAAAGCGCGGTCTGATCATAATCTGCTAGAAGTGGTCTATTACTTTGGGCCAGTGAAAGTAGCCACCACTGCGTTGCTTCCTTAATCGGGCCCTTGTTTACATCGGGGTCTTCTCTTGCGAGAGTGGTTAACCATCTCTCTAGAGTTCCTGCTCCACCAAGTATGTGGTCGCTTCTAGCCAATTCCGACAGTAAATCCGCGTTCGCAATTGGAAGAATTTCATTATTCGATGGGTGAGAATTTACCTCTGCGAAAATTCTCAAAGATTCTTGTAAGGCAAGGGAACGCAATGAATCTAGGGACCATGCATTAGGTCCGTGACAAATACCAGCGAGGCTAGCGAGCCAATGCCCGAGGGATTTGCTAGAAGCCATCGATTGTGAACTTGGGAGGGATATTCCTAGATCTTTCAAGGATCTAATCCATTGGTGATTTTCTTCACTCGATGTTGGGTCAATCAGCAATATGCTAGTATCCGGATTAGTCCTCAGTTGCTCTGCAATTAATCTAGTAGCTAGTGGAATCGAATGGGCCTCTCTCTGAATTCTAAATCTGCGATGATCTGAGTTTTCTACTCCTTCTGATAGGTCCGCCAAATCATGCCTAGGTAACCAATAAGGCAAATTTTCTGATTCTCTAATTGGGTATTGGTCTTCTAGGAGGAATCCATGTAATCCCTGTCTAAAGTTCCCAGGATAGACTAATTGGTGAATAGAACGATGTTGTGAAATTGCTCGTAGTAAGTCTATTTTCCGAGAGGGCAAAACAGGAGAGTGATCGAGCATTACAATTCCATCTATCTCTGAGAGGCTGAATGGTGGGTTTTCAGAATCAATTGCCCTATCGAGTCCTTCGATTACTCGATCTGTAACAAAGTCGGGATGGGTGCCTCCCAATTGCTCTTCCAATTCTCTAAGGACGCGTGAGAAGCCTACAATACCAGGTCCCTCCCAATCTTCTAGCCTTCCCTCGCGTGCTAAAACCGAATGTAAAGAGGCTAGAGAACGCGTCTTGTTCCGATTCCATTGGAGTTCAGGTATTGGATGAATAATTGGGAATTGAAAATTAGCAGCAGCATCGGCACAGGCGGCATTCAATATCAAATTCCAGCCGCCCGACATCGATAGAATTCTTGGCATTCGTAAATCTGCAAGAAGAGATTTTTCAAGAGAATCAATAGTATGGTGAAGTGTTCTATCTATCACCAATCCCTCATCTGCTAAGCGTTCAAGGTTCTCTCGCCTAGCCTGCTCTCCCGGATAGAGAATGAGTATGCGAGAAGGACCGCCTTCAGAGTTAGGTAATGGGTCTGTGCTCTGCCGTTTTACATGGTCCAATAACCAATCTGGAAGAGGTCCCGGATGAACCTCTTCGTTGGTAATAGAGTGTACCAGTTCCTGAACCATCACATCACCGAGCATCTACGATGTCTTGAGGGGGTTCTTGAACCCGCCGATGTGTTAGGCTCAGAATTGACCTCATTGGTGTCGACTTCTTACCAAGGGGGCGGCGGCGAGTAGTGACAATAGGGTGGCTATGCCTACCCCTGGTAGACTATCGTGGAAACTATTGCCGCCTTCTTTTTCGATTTCCCAATCGATTAGTAATACGGCTTTCATATCTTCACCATCCCAAGTTTCAGGGACATCAAGAATTACTGTTCCATTGGTCCCAGAAAGCTGGTTTGCTGCATGATTTACATGGAGATAATCCTCCAAATTATTACTTCCATCTTCGAAATTTGCTGAATCTTCTACAAAAAGAATCCATGGAGTTGTGGTCTGTGTTGGACAATCGTCAGCACAAGAAAAATCTAGATTATCATAGTTCCAAGAAAAACTCGCTCCATTTTCACTAAAAGATACTGAGAAATCGATTGTTCCCCCAGTGAACCATGCTCGATTCCCCACCTGCAATGATTGCGAATAATCGTCAACTAATGAAACGCCTTTTGCTCTTGAACCGGTGTGTAAACGCTGACCATCTACTACCAAACTAGGGGCTATTCTCTCCTCTCCAGCAACTGATTTTGAAGACTCTCCATAGTGTTCTACCCACCTCTCCTCGGTACTATCAGAACCGAATGGGTCTTCGGGTTCTATCCAAACTCGGTGATAGTGGATAAGTACTGCATCTACATCCTCAACGGCCTCACTCATGGCTTCCTCTGATGTTACGCAGTTTACGCACCAAGTTGCTGTGTATACCTCTACTATATTCGGCAGATCAACATAATCCTCGCTGGTGGTTGAATCGACTGTCAAATTACCCATTGGTAAGGTGAGTCCCCCAAATGTTCCAGCGTCCTGCTGTCCTCTAGCATCGAGCCAAATGGTTCCCGTCTCTGCGAGAGTACCCATCGGTGCTAGTAATAGTGCGGAGAGTAAGACCGCCAGAATGCTTCGCATTGAATCGGCGAAATCATTCCGGTGATGAAGGGTTCGCTTTTATTGCGTCGAAGAAAAGGCCGCAATCGTTCTTTCAATATCCTCATCGGTGATGTGTAGATGAGTAACAGCCCTCACCTGTGAATCATGAATATCTATGATGTCAACCCCTTGTTCAGCGAGTGAAGATACAACTGATTTAGCGGTACCTTCAGGTGTTGAAATTAGAACTATGTTTGAATGAACTGCATCTAATTCTACGGAGTAATTTGACATTTCATTAATCGCTACTGCTAGCCGCTTTGCTCGAACGTGATCTTCAGCGAGCCGCTCCAAATTATTCTCCAAGGCATACAGTCCACCTGCGGCGATAATTCCTGCCTGTCTCATACCTCCACCTAGCATCTTACGGAACCTATGGGCCCGGTCAATGAATTCCTTACTACCAACAAGAACCGACCCTACCGGAGCGCCTAGGCCCTTAGATAGACAAATAGTCACGGTATCGAAATCTCTCACCATTCTCGCGGGGTCGGTTCCTGAGACTGCTACGGCGTTGAATAGTCGAGCCCCGTCCATGTGTACATTGCAATCATTTTCATGAGCTATTTGACAAATCTCATCGAGTATTTCTTGTGGATAAACTGAGCCGCCGCCTAGGTTTGATGTATTCTCGACGCAAACCAAACTACAATCTGGATAATGCGATTCGCTACCCTCTGCTTTACGAATCGCTGCCTTAACGTCCTCTGGTTTCATTATCCCATCTGCAGCAGGAACTAACGACATTGAACAACCTGCAAGAGAGGCATAACCGCCTCCTTCGTATCGGAAAATATGTGATTTGGTATATGCGACTATCTCGTCGCCAGGACGAGTATGAGCGAGTATCGCTACTGCGTTACCCATAGTACCTGAAGAAACGTAGAGGCCTGCTTCCTTTCCCAGCAATTTAGCCACCTTATCCTGAAGGGTATTCACTGTTGGATCATCACCCATGACATCGTCTCCAACCTCTGCAGAAGTCATCACCTCGCGCATAGATTCAGTGGGTTGGGTGACGGTATCTGACCGAAGGTCAACCCTGTCGGATGCATACTCGCGCATGGTTCTCGCGAATCGGACTCACATTTCAAGAAAACCGAGTGTCTGATTCAACGTCCAAACTGTGGGATTTAGCAAATCAGTCTTCCTCAATTTTCTTTGGAGTGCCCTCTTTTGCCTTTGGCTTGCGAGCTCCTTCGGGTCGTTTTTTGCGTCTCTTTGCACCCTCTGGTGGCCTTCTCGCTCTCTTGCCTTTGGGAGCGGGTTTGCTCTTACCCTGAGTCATCAAGAATCCTCCAATTGCAAGGACTACTATAGCAGCTCCAGCGATTGCAACAATTGGTAGCCCGCCATCATCATCGGTAATACAGGAAGATTGGCCTTCTTCGGGTTGAGATTCTCCAGAAGGGCAAAGTGTTTGTTGAGAGGAACCAGAGGATTCTACGAAATAGTCTGCACTAGCAAGAATACAACTTTCTTTTCCGAATAATGGTTGGTAAGTTCCGGGTAAACACGGGGTTTGCTCACTAGAACCGACTGAAGATACTATGTGTCCTGGATCGGATTGTTGACAGTTTGATTGACCTGTGATACTTTGGAAACTGCCAACCTCACACGGTACTTGTTCAGTGGCCCCAAATCCATCTACGAAATGGCCCTCATCGGCTTCTATACACGATGATTGACCTGTATCTGGTTGGTATGTACCTGGGTCACAATTCTCAACTGTCGAAGATCCGGACTCTGCAGAATATTGTCCAGCAGGTGAATCCAAACAATCCGTTTGGTCTGTGTCCCATTGGTATGTGCCAGGAAGGCATTCTGTTTGTCCGGTTGCGGCATTGTAGGATACGAAATTACCTGGCGATGCTGCAATACAATCTGTACTTCCTGAGTCTGGTTGATAACTTCCAGGCATACATTCCTCCTGTTGTGAGGAGCCATCGAATCTGACGATATGACCAGGGTCGGCATCTGTACAGGATGATGCACCTTCTTCTGAAGTGTATGTTCCTGCAAGACATTCTAGTTGTGCTGATGATCCCATCTCTGGAACATAGTAACCTAGTGATGCATCGGTACAGGTAACTATTGCATTTTCAGTTGAATAGGTGCCAACTGGACACTCCGTTTGACTTGATGAACCCGTGCTGGGCACATGGTATCCTGGTTCCGATGGATTACAAGATGTGCTTCCCATTTGATCTTCGAAATATCCTTGCTCACAAGGAATCATATCCGAAGATCCTGGGTCTGGATTGTAGTGACCAGTATCGGTCATCAAACAACTATCTTGTCCAGAGAGTGGTTGATATTCACCTGGAAGACATGCCGATTGGGTTGCGGAAAGATTGGTCGCTACGAAATACCCTGGGTCTGCTTCCTTACACTCAACCAAACCTCGTACATCTGCATAGGTACCCGGCTGACAGTCTGTCTGTTGAGTAGCTCCTTCCTGACCGACGTAATTTCCTAAATTTGCTCTCCAACAAAGAGTCATTCCTGTACCTGGTTGGAATGTACCTGCCTCACAAATAGTCTGGGCGGACTGCCCTTCACTTGGTACATAGTAGCCCGCTTGACTAGCAATACAATCTGCCTGACCCTCCGAAGATTGGTAACTTCCAGGGTTACAAGGGGTTGGAGATGTATCTGCTTGACCATTGTAATGTCCGATTGGAGTGATATGGCAGGAGGATTGGCCAGATGCATTTTGATATGTCCCTACATCACAGGGAGTCTGGTCCAATGATGACGAATTAGGAACATAGAATCCAGGATCTGCTTGAACGCAGGAGGATTGGCCAGCATTTGGTTGGTAAGTTCCCAAAGAGCAAGGGGTTTCGTAGGTCATATTCGAATTCGGTACGTAATGACCTGGTGAGGCATCGTTGCAGGTCTCATCTGCGACTATCAAATATTGACCCGGTGGACAAACTGGAGTACCAAGTGGTGTGCGGTCAAAGATGGATAAATTCCCATCATTATCGTGGTCTCTATCAGAAAGTGGAATGTAAGCTAAAGCAGAACCTTGTCCTGAGAGATTCACCCAAGCTGGTATGTCACTGTCTACGGGTGCCAAATAACCCATAGAATCCACAGCTCGTCCTAAACCTAGCTGGCCACGACCATGACCGCCCCAGCACCATAACGAACCGTTTGTTGCAACAGCACAAGTATGGTCTTGACCAGCAGATATTGCGGCAAACTCAATTCCGGCGGGGACACTTACCGCTACTGGACTGCTGGGGTGATTGTGCTCCCAATTCGCCTCTCCTGTATTTGGGACGGATGTTCCATCACCAATCTGGCCCTCTGTATTATTCCCCCAGCACCAAGTGCTGTGGTCGTCTAGGATTGTGCATGTATGCCTCACACCAGATGATATTGATATGGCAGTTCGTCCTGCTGGTAATGGAACGTAATTACCTGTCGTCGAAGTATTCGAATGAGTGCCGTCGCCTAATTGTCCGTTTCTACCTCCTCCCCAACAAAACACACTTCCATTATCTAGAATGGAGCAAGCATGACCTCCTCCTAGTGAGATTGCGGAAAGAGTCCTATTCGGAGGAATTATTGTAATTGGTTCAGGAGTTGGATGCGAGAATTGGCCATAATCATAATTTCCATTACCAAGTTGTCCGTTGGCGTTTTTACCCCAACACATTCCAGTTCGATCTTCTAATATGACACATGCGAAATTCCATCCCATAGATAGTGCAATGGCCGATTGATTGTTAGGAATCAAAACTTTTGTTGGTGATATAACAGGGTTCAGGGATGTAGTAGTGTTCGTTCCTGTCTGTCCAAATGGATCGTTTCTTCCCCAGCACCAAACTGATTGGTCATCTGCAATCATACAGCTGGTATCTGCTCCTGCTTCAACATGTAGAGCTGTTCTGTTTGGAGGCATGTTGCCAATATTCCCTCTAATTGTGTTTGTATTGATATTCCCTAATCCTAATTCTCCATATTCATTGGTCCCCCACGAATTTGTTACACCGTTGGTCTGTACTGATACTGTATGGAATCCAAAAGAGCCGAGAGATTTTGTCATGTGAGAGCCAGAATCATATTGTACAAAATACGGCTCGTGAGCTTGACTCCAGTTACCAATTCCAAGGTAGCCGTAATCATTTGCACCCCAGCATTTTGTTCTAGCGTTAACCCAAGAAGGTATTTTCATATTCACACACGTATATTCGAGGGAGGATACTAGAACTGTTTCGGTATATATCGAGCCGGCTTGGAATCCTGTCAAACTTTGATTAGAGGAATGTGTGCTTTCTACGACTTTCTCATCTGCTAGTTTCTCTTCTGTATTAGTGTCTATCCCAAAGGATGCAGATAGCCCAAGCAGTAATGCTGTAAGCGCTAAACAGAGACAGATTCGTCGACTAAAGGGCCGGTTCATACTGAGTCGACAGCGACAGAATCCCTTAACGCTTTGTTAGGCATGTACTTGAGATTAGAAAGTAGGACGGTCAAACTCATTTGTGTGCATCTTCACGGAGGTGCGTTACAGGGGGAACCGGCATAGTGAAGAGTTCAGAACAAACTAATGATTTACAGGTTGAATCTTTCCTTTCAGACAATTGTCCACCCATGGGAATTTACGAAACTCTCTATGCATTCAGGGACACCTTTGGTAGCTTCATGGGGACAGAAGGGACTCATCCTTGGTCGCAAGGTTTTCCGCTCACAACTCCGCTAGAAAAATTCGGTGGGCCGGCACTTCCAGATAGTGTTGAAGTTACATGGGAAGATCGATTCTATCCCAAGGCTTGGGGTCATCCCGAATTGCGTGAAGCAATCGTTGACTATTACAACTCAAGATATGGATCATCTATTACTCCAGAGAACGTCATGGTCTTCGCTGGAGGAAGACCTGGAATCTACACGGTAATGGCCTTCCTAAAAGAACACATCAAGGTTAGAATTGGTAACATAGAATGGCCAGCATATCTCGACATTCTAACACAAACAAATACCGAATACGACATTGTGCCTTTCACCAAAGAGAATAATTTTCATCCGAGTAATTCAGAATACTTCGACCGAGAAGGAGTTACTGAAGGAACGGGATTATTGCCAGTAATTTCTAATCCTCAGAATCCATCAGGCCAAACCCGTTCTGGAGAAGAGTTACGAGAACTCATCGAAATAGCAGAAAAACCCGGAAATGGAATACTTCTGGATGAAGCCTACGAGATGTTCCACACACCATCTGTTAGTGGAATCGAGTTTGTGCAAGACCTCGATAACAGCAACGTATTCCTTGCTGGCGCTTGTACCAAAGGCTTGCAATCACCAGGAATCCGGATTGGCTGGATTATCGCCAGTAAGACCAATATTGAGACTATGGCGAATTACTCTAGCTTTGGAATGGGTGGCGTAAGCCATCCTTCACAACACTATGCCGTTATGCTTCTGGAGCCGAGTCGAGTCAAGAAGGCTAGGGCTGCCGTAGAACAACATTACAACTGGCAGAGAGAAAGATACGGTGAGGCCTTCGAAGAAATGGGTCTTGGAGTTTACACCGGTAATGGAGGATTCTACCATTGGCTCGAATTACCAGAGGGAATGAATGGTGAGGAATTGAACAAACGCTTATTCAAACACGGAGCAGCAATTCTCTGTGCTAAAGATTGCGATATGGCAAGACCTCATTCAAAGGATCCGAGTTACCAAACTCCGTATTCTCGATTCTTCAGATTCTCATTCGGCCCCTTGCTACCAGAGACCTTTGAATCGGACATCAAACTGTTTCGAGAAGTGTATGAAGAATACAAGCGAGACGCTGGAGTCGAGTGAAATCTCGCTAACCTATTCGACCGCTACGCGGTCGGCTCGAGAGCTGGTTCGTATAGGCTGTAAGCGTGCAGAGGGGGAGTGTAGACATGGACATTTATCAGTTGTGAATTCGAGTCATTAGAAACACGGTGAATGTCGGGTTCTTCAGCTGCACAAACTTCTCCTGGTTGGTAAGTGCGGACTTCGACTGGGTACGCAAGACCTTCGTCATTCAATTTGTAAATCGTCTCTGTAGAGACGCCGTCGGCGATTAGGAACGCACAGTCAGAGCCGACGTGATCGTGAATTGGAGTATCTTGACCGGGTGTCCAACATATTGCAACGAGCTCGTAGAACTCGGTTTTCTTGATTACATTGCGCTGATATCCATCATCGGCGTAGCCGATGCATTCTCGAAGTGCATCGAGATTGATGTCCAATCCCTTGAGGTGAGTATCGAGTTCAGGTAGCCCAGGGCGTCGATCTATCGCATCCAACCAATCGACCAGGCCTGTAAGGCCTGAACATTCAGAAAGCAGGTTTTTTCGAGCCTCTGAATCTAGCTCTACCTGCACCACCATAGGTGGTGAGATAGGGTATGGATTATTGACGATTGCCGAATCGGTGCGTAGCACCGACTAGTTTTCAGACACACTCGATATCTTCGACGTTATCAGGTGTAATCAGCCACACCGGCTTTCAGAAAAATGTATTGAAATCGGCTTTTTTTTCCGGTTTCTATCAGTTCCGATTATATAGTCGCCGAATAGCGCGAGAACGCTCGCTAAGGCGAGGAGGAAATAATATGGAAATGGATTGGAAAACGAACATGGCAGAACTTGGCGGCGCCTTCATGGTGTCGTGGTTGGTTCTCGGTGAAATGGGCGACGATGGAAACATGCTGATGGCAGGATTGCTGTTGGCTGTTACCATGGCAGCCATGGCAGGAGCACACGTTCTGCCAATGTTCACCTGGATCAGTGCAATGACTGGTGATCTGCAGGACACAGATGCGTGGATGGGTAACGTCATGCGCTTGGTTATGCAGATGGTAGGTGCTGGAGCAGCACTTGCTCTAGCGGGAGAAGGTTCCGTAAATGCGGCTGCTGAAGCCCCAGAAATGTGGGCCTTTGACCTATGGCCAATGCTGACAATGCTTGCGGCTGGTGCAATAGTTGCAACAGTAGCTAGCAGGTGTGATGGCTGGTTGACCGCATTCGCTGTGGTTGCTCTAGCTGGAGCTGGGGCTCTAGGCGCTGGTGTTACCGGTGCTGACGGAATGGCTGCTGAGATAATGGGTGGCGGTGCTATCCCTGAGATGCTAAGCCACTGGATTGTTGACGGAGTCGTAATCGGCCTCGGCGCAATGCTCGGCGGAATGCTCGAAGAACAACTTTGAGCACTGAATCAGTAATTTACAGATTCTGAAATACGTAAGGCGGGTTGGGGGACTCCGGTCTCCCAACCTCGCCGATTATTCTCAATTACCCCACAGGGCGCTCGCTCTGTGGGGCTTCTTTTGTTTCGGACATTCATCCGACTAGTTGTAGGTCTCCGGTTATCTTGTCTATCTCAGACCTAGGCCCTGGCCCTATACCAACTACAGTAACGGTTCCTGGAGGAATCTCTGTATGTCCTGCATCTTTGACCAGATAGCAGACTAACCCCGCTTTCTTTGCATGAGACAGTATCTTTCGGAGTGATTCTTCATCTGGTGCTTTGCAGACTATCTTCCTTGCACCCCCTCTGCGGTAGCGATCAAGAGAACGTGGTGATTCTTTCTTTGCTCGAAGGGCGCACTCCATCACAGCGTGACCACACTGTGCTGCCAATTTGCCCTTGGATAACTTGAGGTCTGCTCGGGTCACTAGGACCATGGTGATTTCATCAGTTGGTGACAACTTCACTCACCGCACGACCTCTATTGGTAGTTCTATGACGTGACATAATCTCACCAAGAGGATTGGCAAGTAAAATCACAAATGCGGCATTTCCGAGAGCGTGGAACACATCAAACAGAAGCCCGTTTACCAGATATGGGTAAAAAGTAGAGAAATCATGGTTTAGCAGTATACTTGCAGATACTATCCAATCAAAGGCAAATGCCGAAACTACTGACAAAACCATTAGCCTATTCAATGCTATTTTTCCATCAACCAATAATTTGTCAGCAAAAACTGAACCCGCTATACCAACAACACTCCATCCTATGACTTGGAAAACAGTCCAAGGACCATGTCCAAGGAATATCAGATTAGTACTTAGGGCAACCACACCAGATACTGCAATTGCCCATGGAGAACGGTAGTATATCCCAACCAGGATTATAGTGACGGTCACTGGTTGAATATTAGGTAATGGTTGGAGTAGTATTCTTCCTGCGATACAAAAAACCGTTACTAATGCTAGAATAAGTAAAGGGTTAGAGTGTCGAATTTTCTTTTCGCCTTTCAGAATAGCAAATACTAGTGAAGACAATATTACTATGTTCACAACCAAATCCTGTTCTGGGGTAAGGGCGAAGTTGTGAAAATCGTACATATGGCCCGCTCCTGATGGTCGCTTCATAGTACTTCTTGGAGAAATAACTTAGAAATTATTCCTCATTAATACTAAGCCGACGGTGTTAGTACCCAACTCAGGTGGGTATCTGAGGTGATTAAGTAGCTTGATGCCCCCACTTCGGCGACCTCTCCGTCATGAAGAAAGCCCCAATATGTAGACCAATCATCGGCTCCAGAGACGCCATCAATTGTATGAATAAAGGCGCCCATACCGACATAATAAGTGACGTCAATGGTGAAGTTTTCTCTGAGTTGGAGCGCTTCCATCACCCTGTATGCGGAGACATTATGGGCGACTAATATTGGATCAAATGTGATGCTGCCATTCGTCAGTCTGTCTGCTAAGTTCGTTGTTTGATTACCCTGGTCTACGAAATCTAAAGTCAGCACAACACTGAGCTCTCCGATTTCGTCCTCCCCTAGTGGTTCGGTCTCCGATGTACAACCAGCAAGAGTTGATGATAAGATAATTAGAAGCGATACGGAACACACAGCTTTGAAGTGATAAGACATGGGATTTCTTTGAAGTAAATTCAGTCTAATAAGTTAGTTGATAACTCCATTCCAATAAAATATTATTCATCGATGATTTTACTGATTTTTTGTTTCAATATCTCACTAACAACTTTCCCATCAGCAGCCCCGCCTAACTTACCCATTACTGGCCCCATCAGTGGCCCTATTGCACCTAATCCACGCTCAGCAACGAAGTCCGCGCGATCCGCTAGAACTTCATCCACGGCGTCTTCAACCGCCGAAGAGTCTGCGGGAGTATAGCCATCTGAATCGGCCTTTTCACTAAACCATCTAAGGCGCTCAGAAAATTCTACTTCGGTATGAGTTGGCCCTTCTTTCAGTAGACTGTGAGCCATTGGTACCAATCCTTCACGGGTGATGATACCTTCCTCACAGGCGTGAAGAGAAAGTGTGAGAACTGGCATAGGGAGAGTATCTGCTGTATATTTCGTGCCTTCAGAAATATCCTCACGGGTATTGTCTAGAAGAGCCGATGCCATGGGTTTAGCCGGTATTCCTGGAGTGCCATTTGGTTCTCCTTCAACAGCGATGACCAAGGCATCATCTAGCTCGGCGCCAATAAGTGCCTCAACTTGGTTGTCTGAAATATTGTATGAGCTGAGACGCTCGATTCTTTGTCTTCGATTTAGTGGAAGATTACCCCTTATCGAAGACCATCGTTCCTCATCGAGAGTCACTACAGGGATATCGGTCTCTGGATACATGCGAGCACCGCCTGGAAGTGGTCGCATTGCAGTTGTTGTACCATCCTCTGGCGACCCCTTACGAATTACCACATTTCGAACTTCCTGCGAAATCCGGTGATAGGATTGACGAGCTCTTTTGATGACCGATTCTAGTGCTAAATCCGCTTGCCATTCTGGTGCAACACATAGTACGAAAGCATCATTTTCTTCCATATCTAGTTTTGATTTAATCGAATCTACCTGATTCATATCTATTCCATATGCAGGAAGTTCATCAGAGTGAAAAATCCCTGCTACTCCAGCTAATTTTGCAGCACTTGCTAATTCTCTTCCAAGCCTTGGTAGTTGGGAGCCTTCCTCATCCATCTCCTTCATTCCTATCTTTCCTGCAAATCCGGGTAGAATTATCGCCTTTACCTGTGAACCACGAGCAAGGGCTCGCTCTACCATTGTCGATGTACAATCATCAAATGAGGAAGTAACATCGTGGATTCGCATCAGAATTCTATTCTCGGCCGCCTTAGCAACTCGATTCTCTACTGGAATTTGATCATCTCTCCGGTCCGGCGGAAGGAGGGGTAGGTCGGCCTCATCTCTCAATTGATTCGCGAGACGATACATATGCAACTGGCGGGCCATCTCTAAACGGATGATTCGTGGTATCCAATCCAAATCCTGACAACCCTTGATTTCAACTCGGTCGCCGCAGGCAATACTGACGTTCAGATCTTGACGGATTGAACCAAGTCCCCGACGAACCATTCGTGTATCCCGGAGTAAGGTGCCGAGAGCAAGGGCAGTTTCCTTAGCATGTTCAGGTGTTTGAACTTCAGGAGATGTTGCAATCTCAACTAGGGGAACTCCAAGCCGGTCGAGTGTGTAAATCACTATCTCACCAGAATCTGTCGATTGTGTGTCGAGCTTTCTCGCAGAGTCTTCTTCTAGGCAAATAACATCGATGCCCACATCTCCAGAAGTGGTTACAATAGTTCCATCGGTAGCGATTAATGTGGTGCGCTGAAAGCCACTTGTATTCGAACCATCGACTACTGTTTTCCTCATCGCTTGAAGGAATGGAACTGGCTTTGCGTCCATCATCGCGCTGATAGTTAAGGCGGCTTTAACCGCCGAATCATCATGAGATAATGGAGGTGCTTCATCCAACTCAATTAAGCCGGAATTTGGAGATTGAACGTAAACGAAAGAACGGTTCCTACGGGCTTCGAAGCGAGCGGCGACATCGACTTTACCACCCTCGCCTCGAGCCGCCCTAAGTCTCCTACCCTCACGCTTCCATTCGGGCGGAATCTCCTCAATCCCCATTTCGTAAAGAGTACTTGGCATCCGAGAATGTAACTTGCCCGTGTTCAATTGTTGATGAATTTCGAGGCCGCACATGAAGCCGAGGGCTGAGGGGTCTAACTCTGAGGCTTTGGCAACCTCTCCATGCGGCTCGCTTGTGCTCACATTATCCAGCGAAGAGTCATCGCTCATAGGCTCAACGGGCGAAGGAATAGCGCTCATGTGATATCTCGAATAATTCTCCGCCTTGCAACATTCTCGAAAGCACCTCCTCCACTTGGTATTCGTTTACACCACGCGTTTCACTACGATTGAGAATCTCAGTTAATTCTGCAACGCCCTTATCGCTGCACAAATCTCGGATTATCGACCTCACAGCATTGCCTGCATTTCTTTGACTAACTGATACACCGGATGCTAATTCTGACTCGTCTTCAATTCCGGCTTCTTCTCGCCAGTGTCTGAATATTGCTAGCGCCATTTTTGCATCATCCGCGCTGGCAACTTCTCGGAGATGCATTCTAGCATGAGCCTCTGTCAAGCGAATTAGGGCCTCCAAGGCTCGAGGGGTAATCGGAATTACATCTGCCTCTGTGTATTGCTGTTGATCTCGCCCGAAAGATTGCCTCTCGTTTGTATAGTACTCTAGAATCAATGCCTTTGCATCGTCGCTAAGATCTGGATTGACGTTTCTCTTCGCGTAAGCGATGTATTTTCTCAGGAATTCAATCGTTAGGTGTTCCGAGCCATCAACTCCTTCATCAAAGATTTCTCCTTCCTCTGCTTCTCTGAGGTCAAATTCCATGGCTTCATCCAATTTGGTCTCACTTACTCCCTGAGTTCTAACCTCCAGAATATGTCTAGCTATTCTCTCATCATCGTCGACTCGTACCTCGTCACGCAACATCCAGATAATATCGAATCTCGATGCAAGAGGAGGTGGTAAGCCTGTTTCATTGAATGAGTGCATGACGCTCTCATTCGCTCCTCGCTTAGTGAATCTGCCTTCTTTCGGGTTGGCGGCTGCAAGAACTGCACAGCGAGTGTTGAGGGTAGCCTTCACACCGCCCTTTGATACATCCAAGCGCTGTTGTTCCATGGCTGGGTGCATGGTTCGTCTATCTTCTTCACTGATTTTATCGAACTCGTCAATAGCGGCCATTCCTCTATCAGAAAGAGGTAGGATTCCAGCTTCCAAAGCGAATCTACCGCCGCCACCAAACTCATCTCTCACTGCAGCGGCAGTAAGTCCAGCACCAGATACACCACCACCGGTAGCAAACATACCTCGAGGTGAAAGTTTTGACATGTAATTGAGAAGTTGTGATTTTGCAACACCGGGGTCACCCATTAGGAGAATATGGATGTCACCACGAGAGCGTGTTGCATCTTTGTTTACTCGAGAAACGCCGCCAAATAGTTGCAGAGCAAGACTTCTCTTGACGAAATGGACCACTCCGGTTGCGTAAACCGAAGGTGCGATTGAGCGTTGCATCAATTGTAACAAGTCATGTCTAGCACCGACGTCGATTATTGCCTGGCGATCTTCATCGGAGATTTTTATTTCAGTAAATGGTGTACTCTCGTGTTCAGAACTCACAAGGTGATAGATGATGTCAAACATCGGCGTCTTCTTGTTTCTTTTCACCTCAGAATGAACAACAGGAATGACGTTGATTACAACTCTTTGACCTGGAAGATGTTTGTTTACCAAGTCCCCTTCAACCAGTACTTGTCCACGAGATGGTTGAGCACCACTGGGTACATTTTCAGGAACTTCTTGAACCTCAATCCATTGGTTGTTGACCATTCGAGAGACATTCATCACGAGGTTGAAGCGGGTTCCGCCAGATCGTCCTGCGGACTCACCGCATCCTGTTTCATCCGGGCACTTTAGTGGTTCTTTCAATTCTCTTTCATTTTCTTGAATCATCTCTATTGTGTGCCCACAATTCTCACATTGGAAAACCGCCCGATGAATTCTAGGTTTAATTTCACTAATTTTTGTACAAATGACTTCGGCACTTCGTAACATCTCTATGTCACGGCTTCCCATATCTCTGAGGTCCCGTCGACTATCCTTAGGCAGCTCGCCAACTCGAATTAAGCAATCAAGATCTTCGCCGCGCTCACGACAAATTTCTGTTAGAGTGGTTCTGCCATTACTGATTATTTTGCGAGGGTCCTTTAGAACATCTTCAGCGAACTCTGGATCGAAGGCTTGAAGTTCGTGGAAGGTAATTTCAAGCACAGCATTTTCAGACTGCTTGGACAGTAGCAGAACTATCTCCGCCTCTTTTGCTTCGGTGAAGAAAGTCCTCCACCTTGCCGATGAATCATGTGCTGCCATCGTCATACTTTTCACCGCCGGGCAACAGAAGTGAAAATCCGTAGTCTATGAACAAAGCGGATGGCTTACTGGACCCCTTTGCTTCCACTGGAAGTTTTTACCGCAACACGTCGACAAAATGAGAGATTGAGCGCTTCCACTGCAAGAATGTCGTTAGTTTACCGAAGCCCAGAGGAAACCATCCTTGGGATTTGTTCAAGACCATCTGCACAATCCCCCCTTCATGGAACATACGCGCTCTGGAAGTGATATCTTAGTTCGTATAGATCCTGGTGAAGAAATCCATACAGCATTGAAGAAATTGGCTGATGACCTTGGATTTGATGCGGCGGCTATTACTAGCGGAATAGGTCGCACGCGTAAAAATCAATACGGTTACATGAATGAAGAAGGCATTTACAAGAGGCGATTATTGGATTCTCCATCAGAACTGGTCAGTTTATCTGGCAATATTGCACGTACAGAAAATGGAGATGCTTTCACCCATATCCACTGTTGTTGGTCAGATGATGACAACAATGTACACGCAGGACATATGTTTGAGTCCACAGTTCATGTTGTTGCTGAAGTACACGTCAGAGTGATGGAGCACGCAGCCATGACTCGTTGCCCTCTTGCTGATGCAGAATTACTGGGTCTAGAATTTGACTGAAATTTCTCAAGGGCTGGTCTTCATGAAAATTCTCTTTGCTCATGGTTTAGAAGGCAGCCCAAATGGATCTAAACCGACATGGATGAAAGAGAGTCTTGACTGGGAAATAATATGCCCAGAGATGAGTAACAATGGTTGGACTATAGCAGACCAAACAGAAGTCATCGCTAAGGCTATCGCTGAGAATGAAGATATTGACATCATAATGGGCTCATCGTACGGAGGGCTCGCTATTGCCAATGCTTCGGAAAGATTTGCTGAGCGTAATCTGAGGTTGGTTTTGTTAGCACCTGCATTTGGGCTTGCTGAAAATTTTCGTTCGATTGCTGGTGAACAAGGATTAAACGAGTGGGAAAATATTGGTTCTCGCCAGTATTTCCATCATGGATTCGGACATGAAGTGGAATTCGGTTGGGATTTCATTACATCGGCTGATGAGATGTCTTGGCCAACTCTCCATCATCCTACAATAATTCTTCATGGACAGCAAGATGATATCGTTCCAATAGAGTCTTCACGAAAGGTTTCAGAAACCAATGAATCAGTAGAACTCATAGAAGTTGAAGATGGACACAGATTAGCTGACTCTCTACATTTCATCCCTCTAGCAGTACAGAGGGTTCTTTCTCGTTAACCGATTAATGAGAACCAAGGAAGTACTCGCCGATTTCTGGATCTGTTAGAATATGCTGTGCGTCGCCAGTATGGACTACTTTACCGTTGGCAAAAATATACCCTCGGTCGGAACGAGCAAGACTCAGTCTAGCGTTCTGCTCGACAATAAGAACGGTGATTCCTTCTTCTCTCAGAGCATCGATTCTCTCAATGATTTGTTGCTGATAGAGGGGGGAAAGTGCTGCTGTCGGCTCGTCAAGCAATAGGAAAGTGGGATTAGAAATTAGCGCACGTGAAATCGCCAGCATCTGCCTCTCACCACCTGAAAGGGAAGCTGCAAGGTCATGGGTTCGCTGTTGTAAATCGGGGAACATATTCAGTGCACGTTCAATTCTCTCGGCGAGTACAGCAGAAGGCAGTTTGTTTCCGCCCATCTGGAGATTTTCATGAACTGTCAATGATGGGAATACATTGTTCACCTGTGGGACATAGGCGATACCTCGGTTGACTAACTGGTCGGTTCTCCATCCAGACACTTCTTCCCCCTCATGTTCAACTGTTCCCGAATAATGAGTGGCTATTCCAAAAATTGTCTTGATTAAAGTTGACTTGCCGCAACCATTCGGACCAATGATGGTGACGAATTCTCCCTTATCGACGTACAAGCCAATGTCATATAGGATCTGGACTGAACCGTAACCACTGTTCATTCCATTAATCTCGAGAACTCTGTCGCTCATTCTTCTTCACCTCCTGATTCTTCACCTGCTGCACCTAGGTATGCTTCGATAACCTCTCGATTGCTACGAACTTCGTCCGGAGTCCCCACCATCAGAATCTCTCCCTCATTCATCACGACGATTTTGTCTACTCCTTGCCTGAGAATGAAATCCATATTGTGCTCGATAATTAGAACTGATATCCCGGTTTCGTCTACGATTTGCCTTAGATTGTTGAATATCTTCATCGCCAGTGGGCCCGCTACTCCAGCCACCGGCTCATCGAGTAGTAGTAACTTTGGATCACCCATCATTGAGCGTCCTATGTCTACTAGTTTTGATTGGCCGCCTGAAAGCTCGCTGGCCAAGTTATGTGCCATATGTGGAACTTCTAATTGCTCCAACACATCGTATGCGCGAGCAAGACGTTCTTCCTCAGCAGAAGAAGATAATTGCAAAATTGACGCAAATGGATTAGGTTTGAATTGTTCACGAGGAGGGACTAGTAGATTCTCTATTACAGTCATTTGTCGCCATAAGCGAGTATGCTGGAAGGTTCGGGTAAATCCAAGATTTTGGATTTGGTCTGGCCGCATATTCGATGCATCCTTGCCGAAAATCTCGATGCTTCCTGCGGTCTGATCCAACAATCCGCTAATGCAATTGAATGTGGTAGATTTTCCACAGCCGTTAGGACCAATCAATCCGATGAATTCTCCAGGGCCCACTTCGAAAGAGACGTCCTTTACTGCGACTAGACCGCCGAACTCCTTTCGGAGATTTTCGACCCTTAGTACAGGTTCACTCAACAGCCTCACCTCCGTTGGGACGCTCGGGTCTAACCGGTACTTCTGGAAGTAGACCCTTGGTGTTGAACTTCAATGAAAATAGCATCAGACAGCCGATCAAGAAGAGTTTGAAGTAAAGCATGTCAGCAGATACTACACCACCAAAGAACGATTCATCGATTGAACGCTGACCAAGAGCAATTGCAGTGAATGAAAATACTGCCACGCCGGCTAAGCCTATTTCGAGAATTCTTTCTGAGCGTATTACAAATCCAACAAATGCTGCAACTAGGAAGACGCTTACTACTTCCCATGGGCTCAGGATTAGCCACTCAAACAACGAATCAATACGCGCAGCTGTTGTGTGTAGTGGAAGGTCTGCAGAGCCTTGTCCTGCGACTAGTACGTTGAATACGAATTCCATTAAGACGATGATGAAGGCTCCAACTACCATTCCTCGATTGTTCGATGTACCACCGATTATGAATGCGGCCCAAACTAAGAAAGTTGAGCGAGCCGGAGACATGAAGCTCGGCTCAAATCCAGTTAGTTTCCAAGCCCAGAATGCTCCAGCGAGAGCCGCAATTGAGGCACCTAGAGCTAGGCTTGCTGCCTTGTGAGTTAGAACATCGTGACCATGGTGCTGTGCTACCTCTTCGTCCTCTCGGATTGCCTTTAGGATTCGGCCCCATGGTGAGGAAAGGATTCGGTTCAATAGAATCCAAACAAGGATTACTGCGACAACGGACATAATCATCAGCAAGAACATGTATGGTGCTGGCTCGCCTAAATTCAACCATTCACCAATCAGATATGCTGGAGTGTCGGTTAGATTTGGATCATCGCGGCAGGCGTCTGGACTAACCCAATTTGTGTCGGGACCAGAGGTTTCTGAACCGCAGAACCACATGTCTTCGAATGGTAATGGATAGGAAGAAATTCCTATTGCATTACCAACCGCTCCAACTCTTAGCAATGGCTCTCCTGCGAGTAGTACCCTAACGATCTCACCGAGTGATATTGTTACAATAGCGAAATAATCGGTTCTTAGGCGAGCGGTTGGATATGCTAGCGCCCAGCCAAAGGCCGCGGCTAGCAGTAGGGCAATCAATAGTGCCGGTAAAATCGCCCAATCATATCCGTGAAGATTCTCTGGAGCGGTGAGAATTCCAACAGTTATTGTTCCAATAGCGACGAAGAAGATTACACCGAAGTTTACCATTCCTGTATATCCGGTGTGTAGATTGAGAGAGAAAGACATCAGAATGAAAATTGAGAGAGTTAGTAGAACGTTGGATACCTGTAGTACCTTCTTGAATCGGAAATCATCAGACTCAGCAATTGGCAACCAGGCTAAGAACAATATCAGAATGAACATTAACAAACCGAAAAGAAGCCAAGATCCGATTGGACTCTCCCTTCCATAACTTCGCAGATTCTGCTTATCATCAGCTGAACCGACTGGCAGTTTGTCGAGGATGTTGGAGTATAGCTTGCCAGATTCTGTACTTACCTTTGCGGTAAAACCGCTAGATGATTGAGATATTTTTTCTCTGATTTGCTTGACAATTTGGTTATGTTTCCTATCAAATTCTGACCAATTTAGTAAAATTTGAGTCTGTAATTTAGTAAATTTAATCGAAATTGAGGAGATTATCTCGTTTATTTTTACTATGACATTTTGTGAGCCCTGAGTCTCGTATTTTCCTTGCAATATGGAAATTCCTTCATAGATTGAATAGACCCAAAGTAGGACGAATGCCCATGGCCAAAGGATATCGCCGAGATCCACGATGAAATTGACCAAATCGATTTCAAAGTTCATTTGATTTAGCCAGGATTCATTCATCTCAGCAACTTCGTTTGTGGTCCATATCTCTGTCTCTGCAGGTGTCAGTCCATCTGGAGGTGACTTTTGGCTCAACAAATCTGATTCGTCCAAGGGTGAATCTTCCAATTGCAATGTCTCATCGTTTCTGCCGGTCAAAACTGCTAGATTAGAGTCTACAAATTCGTCATCCTGGCAAACATCCCCGCAACCATTTGCGAATGAATTTCTCCCCACGAAGTTACTGAATCTATGGAAGGCGTATGCTGCAATTGCAACGGCGGAGAAATTCTGCATCTTGTCAGTTCTATTTCGCCACCAGTGATGAAGGCCAAATATTCCAGTAGGTAAAATCGCTAGAGCGGCTGTAATTTTGTCAGATTTATCGGGGTCGTATTCTTTCCGTTTTCTCAGACGGTCTATTTTCCATTTCTCATATGCATCGCCAATACCTTCCGGCATAATCATCAAAATTGCGACCAAGAATATGTAGGGCATTACGCCATCCAGTGCAGAATAATTTGAACGGCCAAGTGGTAAGCCGATTCCAATCAATACAGGAGAGGATAGCGCACGCACAAATCCAACAACCAAAGATCCAATTATCGCTCCAGGAATGGAGCCGATTGTTCCAAGAACTATTATCGCAAAGGATGGTAGAAGAAGAGTGAATGCAGTTTCTGGATTGAATCTTAGAGTCAAAGCAAAGATTGCGCCGCCCATTCCGGATATCCCTGCTGAGAGGAAAGCACTCGTCATGTGTACTCTCTCGACGTTGATTCCACTGCTTGCAGCCAATTCTGGATTATCTGCAACTGCCCTCATTCTCCTGCCAAGGCGAGTTTTATTCAGGAGTAGCATCAATAACAATACTGCTGAGAACATTACCACCGGTACGGCGCCTTTGTAGTAGGCATAATTGGTTGTAGCTTGGGTTACACAATCAGCAGTAGTGTCATAGAGTTCTATAGCGGGTTTTGAGGTGTCACTGACTATTCTAGTTAGTACGGGTTCGCCGGTAGTTTCGTCAATGGTTTCTTCACAGGTCCATTGTGTGTAGGTTCTACCCTCTTCGAGATTTCTTTCTCCTAGGTTGAAGCGCATCTTTGTTGTTGGGAGTTCCCAGCGAAGATTTGGCATACGCCAATCTCCTTCCGGCTCAAACATGTTTCTTCCCGCGCCGAATCGCATGTAAGTCAAGGCTCGAAGAATTAAGGCAACACCAAGAGATGCAATCATCATAACTTGTGGGCTTGCTTGGGTTTTGCGAAACCCTTTGTAGACCAGTCGATCAATGATTATTCCAGCAAAGCCAGTTAGGATAAAGGCGGCAATCAAAGTGAATATCAATACCGACCAAGTCAAAACTCCTTCTTTGGTTGTAGAAAGACTGGTCATAGGGAAGAAATAGTCACTCCAAATCATAATCATGGAGAGATACATTCCAATCATGAATAATTCAGATTGAGCGAAATTACCGTATCTCTGAACCTTGTAGGTCAAGGTCAAACCAATGGCAATGGCCAAGTAAGTAGAAGACCAAGTGAGTGTGCCTGTAGTAATCGATACCAAATCGAGTGTGAATCCAGCGCTTGCACCAAGTCCTTGGAGTAGTATATCAAGAGAATAGAAGGTAACTGCTACCATGAAAAATGGTGATAAAAGCAGAGAAAGTGTCCGGAGGGGGCTACTTGGAACATCGTCAAAAAGCACCTTAATTACAACAAAACCTGCTGTAATTGATTCAATTAACTGAATCAACCATACCATATCATTTGGCAGTGCGCCCCCCAACAGCATGTCTAGGATATTCAAAGATCCGTAGCCATTCAGAGTACCAAGGAAGTTCGCATCAACAAAAAGTAAGGCTGCGAATATGATTCTTCTAACTCCTCTAGGGAGTTCCGAAAATTTGTCTCGAGCATCGTGCAGCATACTACTACACGTACCCTAAGTTTACAGGAATAAAAAGTTGGGGCAGTGCGGCGGGAGAATCCCGCCGCACTGCTTTACGTCCCTAATCAAGCGGTAGTGATACCGTTGACTGGGTCCCAGTTTCTTGTACAATCGTACGAGACTGAGTCGTCGCTTGCGTCGTGAGAGAACTCTCCGACACAGAAGCCAGCTGCAGGAACGTCTCCGTTCGCCTGGAAGCTGAGCATTCCGCTAGCGCCATCCCAGCCTTGACCTACTGCCATTACTGCCATTCCAGCGTCTAGACCAGGTGTGGTCAGAGCTGTGAAAGCAGCGAATGCCATGATGGTCACTGCGTCGAATGCCTCAGCGGTGTAGATACCGCCAGCACAGTCTGCGTTCATTGCACATAGGTATGCAAAGGTCTGTCCGACTTCTGACATAGCTCCAGCCGCGGCAGGCTTGGTAGCTATTACTCCGTGGACAAGTGACTTGTCAGACATGTCTGCTGCAAGTCCTTCCTCTGCAATTCCATCAGCACCGTAGATAGCACCAGTGTATCCCTGAGTTGCCATCTCTTCGATTAGAGCTGCTCCGTCAGTAGCGTAGGACACCATCATGACTGATGTGCATCCGTCGTTCATGACTGAAGCAACTGCAGCCGAGAAGTCAGTTGTTGTCTCCTCGTAACCAATCTGTGTACAGATAGATGCTGAATCCATGTTAGCAACGAATGCATCAGCAAGACCTGATCCGTATGCGTTAGTCATGTGAACTACTGCAACGTTGTCCATACCATCTGCGGTCATTACGTCAGCAACTACTGAACCCTGGAACGCATCGCTTGGTACGACACGGAAGAATCCAGGGTAAGCGTTTGCATCGGATAGAGCAGGGCTTGTGCTCGCGTACGAAATCTGAGGGATTCCAGCAGCGGACAAGATTGCGTTTGCACCCATGGATGCACCGGAACAAGCTGCTCCTACTGCACCCCATACACCTGCGTCAACTAGGGCTTGACCTGCGTCTCCACCCATGTCACCGTCACAGCCGGAGTCAGCGTATACAAGTTCGAACTGAACTCCACTGCTGTATCCGATTGTGTTGGCTAGGCCAATAGCAATCTGAGATGCTGCAACGAATCCAGGTCCGTATACTGCGATAGGTCCGGTTGCATCATTCAAGAATCCAATCTTGACTGTT
>Ga0208130_1000109_pt1 | contig 43192 bp, 40 predicted proteins | sample ETNtaG_31_FD_185771 | JGI IMG/M metagenome (GOLD analysis project Ga0208130, IMG submission 185771) | Marine microbial and viral communities from oxygen minimum zone, Eastern Pacific Ocean - ETNP201310SV78 (SPAdes) (version 2) | ecosystem: Environmental > Aquatic > Marine > Oceanic ... | reverse complement strand
ATCATCTCTATCTAGGTCCCCAGACTTATAAACCAAGCCCTCATCAGCTCCATGATCTCGGCAAATATTAACTTTCTCCTCTGATGATGCTGCAGCAATAATACGAGCACCCATAGCTTTGCCAATTTCAACCGCCGCGAGACCAACACCGCCAGCAGCCCCTAACACGAGCATACTTTCATCTTTTTTTAATTTAGCTCTATCTTTCAAGGCATGGTGTGATGTTCCATATGTCATTAAAAATGACGCAGCAGTATCAAAATCCATACTTTCTGGAATGGGAGTTAATGATCCTTGATCGACAGATATTTTTTCAGCAAAAGAGCCCCATCCCGACGATACAATAACTCTGTCACCAATATTAAATCCTTCAACACCCTCACCAATCTCTGATATTATACCCGCAGCCTCACCACCAGGTGAAAATGGCAATGTAGGTTTAAACTGATATTTATCCTCAATAATCAAAACATCTGGAAAATTTACCGAAGCAGAATAAATATCAACTATGACTTTTCCAGGGGCAATGACCGGATCATCAACATCTTCATAAGATAATGTTTCAGGTGGTCCAAATTCTTTACATAAAAGGGCTTTCATTGGTGTCTCCAAAAAATTACTTTATTATCTTTAAACTGAAAAAAACTATACGCCAAGATATTAAAAATGTTAGATCATTAAGTATTATTTTTTATAGGAATAAAATGCGCGGCTATTTCGGATTTGGAGCAGAAGGAATATCAAAACCTATGAATATGGGTAACCTTGTAAGATCAGCGCATGCATTTGGTGCTCAATTTGTATTTACTGTTTCAGCACACTATTCAGTCAGAGAAGGCAAATCAGATACATCAAAAGCTCCCAATCATTTACCTTGGTACGACTGGGATAGTTGTGAAGAAATGGTTTTGCCAAATAAGTGTAAATTAGTTGGTGTTGAATTAATAGATGACGCTATTGAATTACCTTCTTTTCATCATCCAAAACAAGCGGCCTATGTACTAGGACCAGAAATGGGATCCTTATCCAAGGAAATGATAAAAAAATGTGACTATACTATAAAAATTCCTACAAAATTTTGTATAAATGTTCAGATTGCAGGTTCAATCGTGATGTATGATCGAATTAGATCCTTAGGAAAGTTTGCACAAAGACCTCAAACCGAAGTTGAGCAAAAAAATGACTGAAGATACAGAAAATAAAGAAGTAAGTTTAGTTGGTCTTACCAAAAAAGAAATCAAAGACTCACTAAGAAAACTCGATATACCTGATCAACAATTAAATATGAGAGTTAATCAAATATGGGGTTGGGTTTATAATAAAGGTATTAACTCAATTGATGAAATGACAACTCTTTCCCTTGATTTAAGAGAAGAATTAAAAAAATATCATAATCTTAAAAGACCTCAAATTTCTGATGAACAAATATCAAAGGATGGAACAAAAAAGTGGTTGTTGAAATTCAATGATGGTTCTGAAGTTGAAACAGTTTTTATCCCCGATGATGAAAGAGGAACGTTATGTGTTTCGAGCCAAGTTGGTTGTACCCTTAACTGTACTTTCTGTCATACAGGTACGCAAAGATTGGTAAGAAACCTAACTTCTCAAGAAATTGTATCGCAAATAATAATCGCAAAAGACTCTCTCAGTGAATGGGGACAGGAGCCGAGGCAAATAACAAATATTGTTATGATGGGTATGGGTGAACCATTGTATAATTTTGAAAGTGTTAGAGATGGAATTCTTACTATGTCTGACGATGCTGGCCTCTCTATCTCAAAAAGAAAAATAACCCTCTCAACATCAGGAATAGTTCCTAAAATAAAAATGGCGGGTGATGAGATTGGATCAATGCTTGCAATCTCACTGCATGCTACAAATAATGATCTTAGGAATGAGATAGTTCCCATAAATAAAAAATATCCAATTGAAGAATTACTCGAGGCATGTAGAAATTATCCAGGGTTATCAAATTCAAAAAGAATAACCTTTGAATATGTTATGTTAAAAGGTGTTAATGATTCTGAGGCTGAGGCAAGAGACCTAGTGAAATTAATTTCTGGTATACCAGCAAAAATAAATTTGATACCATTTAACTCTTGGCCAGGGTCTTCATATGAATGCTCAGACTGGGAACAAATAGAAAAATTTGGTGATATTGTTAATAGAGGCGGTTATGCAAGTCCTATTAGAACACCAAGGGGAGAAGATATTTCTGCTGCATGCGGCCAATTAAAAAGTGATACAAAAAAAGTAAGGGCCTCTGAAAAGTATAAAAAAGAACTTGCAAAAATTGAGAGTAAGCGTATAGGACGGCTATAGTTTAATCCGGAGAGTGGAAGATGAGTAAGGACAAAAAAATAAACAAAGTTGTTTTGGCCTATTCAGGAGGTCTTGATACTTCAGTCATTTTAAAATGGCTTGAAGAGAAATATGAATGCGAGGTTGTCACCTTTACAGCTGATCTTGGTCAGGGTGCAGAACTTGATGATGCAAAAGAAAAAGCTAAATCTCATGGAGTTAAAGAAATATTCATAGAAGATCTAAGGGAAGATTTTGTTAAAAATTATGTATTTCCTATGTTTAGAGCAAATACATTGTATGAAGGAAAATATCTTCTTGGTACTGCTATAGCCAGGCCCCTAATTGCAAAGAGACAAATAGAAATTGCACATGAAGTTGGAGCTGATGCTGTTTGTCATGGTGCAACAGGCAAAGGCAATGATCAGGTTAGATTTGAGTTAGCTTATTACGGATTAGATTCAAATATTAAAGTTATCGCACCTTGGAGAGAATGGGATTTAAACTCAAGGACAAAACTAATAGACTTTGCTGAAAAGCATCAAATAACAATTATGAAAGATAAAAGAGGAGAAGCCCCTTTTTCTGTTGATGCAAATTTATTACATACATCTTCAGAAGGGAAATTGCTTGAAGACCCATCTATAGAGTGTCCAGAGGATGTTTATCAAAGAACTATCTCTCCCGAGAAGGCTCCTGATAAACCAACATATATTGAAATAGGTTTCCTTGAAGGTGATCCAATTTCAATTGATGGAAAAAAACTATCGCCAGCAGAAATTCTCACTGAACTAAATAGAGTTGGGGGAGAAAATGGAGTTGGTAGATTAGATTTCGTTGAGAATAGAAGTGTTGGGATGAAGTCCAGAGGAATTTATGAAACTCCTGGTGGGACAATTTTGCTTGAAGCTCATAGAGGTATCGAGCAGATAACTCTTGATAGAGAGGCCTGTCATCTTAAAGATGAGATAATGCCAAAGTACGCTGAATTAATTTATAATGGTTATTGGTTCTCCTCAGAGAGAAGAATGCTGCAAAAATTAATTGATGAAAGTCAAAAAAATGTTTCAGGTGAAGTAAGGGTTAAAATATATAAAGGTAGCGCGGTCGTAGTTGGTAGATCTTCCAAACAGTCACTTTATTCTCTTGAACACGTAACTTTTGAAGAAGATAGTGTTTATGATCAAACTGATGCTGAAGGCTTTATTAAGATTAATGCCCTAAGACTTAGGCTTTCAAATAAAGACTAAAGTTCAAAGTCAGAAAAATCGATATTATTTTGAGAGCAAGTTGCTACCAATGTATTTAATAAAAGGCACGCAATAGTCATTGGGCCAACTCCACCTGGTACTGGTGTGATAGCAGAAGATTTTTTTCCAGCTTCATCAAAATCTACATCACCAACTAACTTGGTTTTACCTTCTCCTTTTTCAGGTGCCGGCAATCTATTTATACCTACATCTATAACAACGGCACCATCTTTAACCCAATCTCCTTTAACCATTTCAGGTATACCGACAGCTGCAACTAAAATATCTGCTGATGAACATACTTCCTTTAAGTTTTTTGTTCTGGAATGACAAATTGTTACTGTACAATTTTCTTTAAGAAGTAATTGTGCAATTGGTTTTCCAACTAAATTTGATCTACCAACAATTACAGCATGCAAACCAGATAAAGAGGGTAATGAATCCTTGATTAATAGAGATGCACCCTGTGGAGTACAAGGGACTAGGCCTTTCAAGCCGCTTGCTAGATAGCCAGAATTTACAGGATGAAGACCATCAACATCTTTAGAAGGTAGTATTCTTTCTATTATTTTTTGCTGCTCCATATGTTTTGGGACAGGAAATTGAACTAAAATACCATTAACAGATTTGTCGGAGTTTAATTGCTCAACCTTTGCTAAAAGATCATCTTCAGAAGTACTCTCTGGTAAACGATATTCAAAAGAATTCATTCCAGCTTCTTTTGTTTGTATACCTTTGTTTCTTACATATATTTCACTGGCTGGATCATTACCAACCAATACAACCGCTAAACCAGGCGTTATATTGTACTTATCTTTTAAATCATTTACTGCAATCTTCAATTTCCCTCTAAGACGAGAAGCATAATCCTTTCCATCTATAATAGAAGTTGCCATATCTTGTTACACCATAGGCCAATATTCTCTTAGTAGAGATCTTAAAAAATAAATTATTAAAAGTGCTATTATGGGTGATATATCCAGTCCACCAAAATTAGGTAAAAAAGATCTAATTTTTCTGAAAACTGGATCAGTTAATCTCCATGCAGTTTCATGGAACATCCTAACTATTTGATTTGAGTTATTGATGATATTCAATGATGATAACCAGCTCAAGATAACTGCAATAATAATTACCCAGGAATAAAGATCCAAAATAGCATCAATAAGAAGAAATGTTGAATTCATTATAAATGTTTACTATTTGTCGGAGATGTTTTCAACATACAAATTCAAACTCTAAATATAGAATTCACCTACTACCAAATTAGTATAATATCATTATCAGATTTATAGAGTTTATCACCTTTTTCAGTGGAAAAGGCTTTATGAAATTCCTTCATATTGATTATAACTCCATCCACTCTAAACCTCGAGGGTGAATGAACACTAGTAGCAACCCTCATCTCATAAATCTCATCTCTAAATTTAACTCTATCTGATTGGGCTGTTCCTATAAAAAATCTTTGCTCACCTGTATAATTATCAATAATTGGAGATGGCTCTCCTTTTAAAGAAATTTTATATGCCCTGAAAGCAGCTTTTGCTCCTCCCAGGTCGGCAATATTTTCTCCAAGGGTAAGCTCACCATTTAATGTTCTTCCAGGCAATACTTCGTATTGAGAGTATTGATTTGCTAATTGGGCAGTTCTTTTATCAAAATTATCTCTATCTTCCTTAGTCCACCAGTTTCTTAAATTACCATCCCCATCAAACTGAGAGCCCTTATCATCAAATGCATGGCTTATTTCATGCCCAATTGTAACGCCTATAGCGCCATAATTTACCGCATCATCTGCCTTAGGATTAAAATTTGGTGGCTGCAAATAAGCTGCTGGAAAAACAATTTCATTTTTTGTTGGGCTAAAATAGGCGTTCACAGTCTGAGGAGACATAGACCATTCACGTCTATCAACTGGACCATTTAGTCTTTCTAAAGCTTTTTTATAACCAAAAATGGCAGAATTATTTAAATTACCATACAAATCGTCTGGGTTAATTTCTAATCCCTCATAATCATCCCAAACCTCGGGGTAACCAATTTTAACTCTCATTTTAGATAGTTTCTCAAGAGCTCTTTTCTTAGTCTCATCGGACATCCATTCTAGTTCTTGTATTCCAATTCTGTATGACTCTAATAAATTATCAACAAGGATTTCCATCTTATCTTTATACTCAGGAGGGAAAAATTCATTAACATAAATTTTACCTAGCGCATCCCCCATAATACCATTTACAAGTCCTACAGCTCTTTTCCAGAGATCAGGTAATTTTTCTCTACCGGTTAAAATCTTTGAAAATTCAAATGATTCTTGAATAAAATCGTCTGATAATGATCCCGCGGATCCTTTTACTAAACGAACTATTAAGTAATCTTTCCACTTATCAATGGGTATCTCATTCATAAGATTAATCAAAGCAGTAATATAAACCGGTGACTCAACAATAAACTTATTTTGACTTTCTAATCCAAGCTCCTCCACCCATTCATTCCAGTATTTACCACCCAAATCATATAATCGATCTTTTTTATATGGATTATAAATCCTTTCTGGATCACGCATTTCTAATCTTGATAACTGTACTTTTGCTAATTCATTCTCTATTTCAAAAGCACTTAAAGCTTTCTGCTTAGGATTTTTTATAGAAGCTAGCCTTAATAGATTTTCTATATGAGTAATATATGCACTACGAATCTCTTTATAATTATCTTCTAAATAATAATCCCTATCAGGAAGACCAAGCCCACCTTGATCAATATAAATTGTATAATTTAGAGGATCCTTTAAATCATCGTAGATAAATATTCTTAAAGGTATAGATGACCCAGACTTAATAGATCGTGAAAAATACTGCCAAAGATCTATAACATTTGATATCTCAGAGATTATTTTTAACTCAGGCAATATTGGATCGTAACCCAGTCTATTGACTTTATCTCTATCAATGAAACTCTTATACAAATTAGCAATTTTCAATTCTTCATCAGAAATAAATCGATTATTATTTTCTATTCTTTCGATTATTTTTTTTATTAGCATATCCTGATTAGAATAAGACTCCTCTCTTAAAGTCATATATGAACCCCACCCAACCTGGTCGTCAGGTATAGGGGTATTATCCAACCAATTGCTATTAACATGATCGTAAAGACTATCTTGAGGTCTAACTAAATAATTAAACTCATTAGGGTTTATTCCAGATATTAAATCTTCAGCATAAGAAATAATTGAAGAAAATATGATATTTAAAAATAAGACTATATATATAATTGATTTCATCGGCATTCCTTTACATTGCGCTTATTCCGCCATCAATTTTCAATTCTGCTCCAGTTACAAATTTAGACTCATCACTCGCTAAGTAAAGAACTGCATAAGCAACATCGTCAGTATCACCAACAACGCCAAGAGGTATTTGCATAGAAAGTTTTTGCAAAAGTTCATCGCGCTCAAGAGGCGGTTTATTTCCACGTCCACCTGACAGCCACCCGTCTAAAATTGGAGTATTAATAAATGTAGGATGAATTGAATTACATCTGATTTGATAACCCTGTCTTGCGCAATGAAGAGCAACTGATTTAGACATCATCCAAACGCCTGCCTTGGCTGTATTGTATGAAACCATATTATGTCCTGCAATTAATCCAGATATAGAAGAAGTATTTACTATTGATCCAGGGGCATAATTCTTCATAATTGGAATAGCGTATTTACAGCCCAAGAAAACACTATCTGTATCAATCTTCATGATATTTTGAAATGTCTCATAGTCAGTATCTTCTACGGTAGATCCTCCACCAATTCCGGCATTATTAATCAGAATATTTAATCCACCCATTGAATCTTCCGCTTGCTTCAGAGCATTCTGCCACTGAGCTTCAGACGAGACATCCAGAGAAATGGCAAAAGCCGACCCTGAACAATCTTTATTAATTTTTTCAGCTACTTCTTTAGCTCCCTCTTCATTAATATCGGCAACAACAACTTTTGCCCCTTCTTTTGCAAGCATAGTCGCTATTGCCTCGCCAATACCTTGTGCTGCACCGGTAACGAAAGCCATTTTTCCTTCAACTCGTCCAGTCATAATTTCCCCTAAACATATTTATAATTATAAAAAATTTATCTTATCCATCAAATTTAAAATGACTAGAATTATCTTGTATATTCATTAAAAATTTGTTTTGAAAGAATAGCAGGAAGAATTTTAGGACTTTTGGCATCCTTTTTCCAATATAAATATAAGGGTACTCCTCCTCGCTTATATTTTTCAAGTTCTTCAGTTATTTTTGGATCGTAATTTGTCCAATCAGCTACGAGATAAATAATATTGCCGTTTGATACCGACTCTTTAAAAAATTTTGAATTAAATACAACGGCTTCATTTACTTTACATGTTAAACACCAATCAGCAGTAAAGTTTACTAATACATTTTTACCTTCAGATCTATATTGATTAACCTTTGCTGTTTCCCAGCTTTCTCCAATTATTAATTCCTTGGGCGTTGATATCCTTTCAGCGTCATATGAGAAAATAATATAAACAACACCTAAAATAGCAGCTGAAAATGATAAAAATTTATTAGTAATTCTTAGGTGACTCATCTTGTAAATTGATAGAGAGGTAATAATTAAGAATAGTGCTATTAATAAATCCCTAAGGCCAATAAAACCTGATTGTCTTTGTACAACCCAAGCTAACCATATTGCTGTTAAAAGCATTGGGATTGCCATTACTTGTCCTACCTTAACCATCCATTCACCAGGCTTGGGTAATAAATTTAAACTAGAAGGTATTAATGATAAAAACATTGTTGGAAAAGCTACACCAAGACCCAATGATAAAAATATAAATGAGGATACATAGAATGGTTGTGAAAGCCCCCATCCTATAGCAGCTCCCATAAAGGGTCCTGTACAAGGTGTTGCTACAATTACTGTGAGACAACCTAGTAATAAAGAATTTAAATATCCCGTACTTTTTGATCCTAAATTTCCTAACCTAGTAAAAGAAGTGCCTATTTCAACCTTAAAAAATAAAATAAAAGCTATGCTAAAGAATAATAATGATAAAAGGGTCGATACCATACTTGATTGCAATTGCCATCCCCAGCCAACAGCCTGGCCAAGATTCCTAAAAATGAAAGTAAGAGATAAAAGAGCTAGCATGCTTAACTCGACTCCCAATCCAAATACTAAACCATGACGCCAGGCATTTTTTTCAGATGACTCTTTTACAAAAGACATTACTTTAAGAGCTATAACAGGAAAAACACATGGCATAATATTTAAAATAATTCCGCCAAAGAAAGCGAGAATGATAGCGAGCATAAAGGATAAATTTGAGGTCTCTGGTATTTCTATTTTGTCAACATAGCTAATTGATTGATCAATTTGATAGGTCTGCTTAATATTAGCAAACTGTATCTCCAAAACGCCAATTGCATTTTTTGCATTGTTAGAATATTTGATTGGGCGTTCAACAATAAGTTTTGTAGAATTTTCTAAATTGTAAAAGTCTTGCTCTGATGAGTATTTAATTAAACCTTTGTTTTCAGGAAAAAAGTAAGCCTGAGTTATATCATTATTTTTATTCTCCCATTCTATTGAGAGATAATTATCAGATGCTTCAATTAATAATTTTCTGTCAAAGTTTATGGGTAATTCATTGTACCATGATGACAAAATTTCTCGTGAAACTTGAATATCATCATCGGAATAACTGCTCAAATCAAAATCAATAACGGCTTTCTCAGGTATACAAATTTTTTCACAAATCAGAAAATCTATTTCAAAAATAGAAGGTCCATTTTTAATATAATCGCTATCAACAGAAAAAATTGCTGGAAGTACCACCTCATTATAGTAACCATAAGTCATAAGAGGTTCCTCTGGAGTTTTTTCAGGAGAGGGCCATAAGAATTTTTTAAATTCTATTGATTCAATATTTTTCCATTCAATCTCTGCCGGAAGTCCAGAATCCCCAGGATTTTTCCAATATATATGCCAACCAGGTTCAATCTCGAATTTAATGCCTATGACAAAATCTTCGTTAACAACTATCTCATTGGTCTCAACTAGTAATTCAATTTTTGCATGACTTGTGTCGACTGAAGCAAGTTTCGCATTTACGAAAAGCGGAAAAATAAAAATTATAAAAAATAATATTAATTTTTTCTTCATTGTGGTTACTTTCTAACTATTCTCTAAACCTGATAATTGAACTTCAAATTTTTAAATCTTCAAAAGATTAACATTCATGCATAAACATATTAAAAGATCATTAAAGCAAAGTTTTAGTTTATGATAGCCTATTTATAAAGAATAAAAAATTTGAAGCCTATGAAAAAAGAAAATGTTAGAATTCTTGGTATTGAAAGTAGCTGTGACGAAACGGCTGTTTCTATTGTTGAGGTTAGCAAAGGTGATAAAGGTAAAATTTTATCCAATATTGTTATTAGCCAAATAGATGAACACTCTCCATTTGGTGGAGTGGTTCCAGAAATAGCATCGAGATCTCATGTAGAGACCTTAAATCCATTAATAGATCAAGCACTAGAAGAGGCTTGTTTAAAAATTGAGGAAATTGACGGAGTTGCGGCAACATCAGGACCAGGGTTAATAGGAGGCTTAATTGTAGGATTAACAACTGCGAAGGGGATAGCGCTTGGATTAAATATACCCCTTATAGGGGTTAATCACCTTGAAGGTCATGCACTCACCCCTATTCTTACAAATGATATTTCACCACCCTATATTTTGTTGCTTGTGTCAGGTGGACATACTCAACTAATTATGGTCAAAAGTATTGGTCAATACTCCCAAATTGGAACAACAATTGATGATGCTGCGGGCGAGGCTTTTGATAAAGCAGCTAAATTTTTAGATATTGGATATCCTGGAGGTCCAGCATTAGAAAATTTGGCAAAAAATGGTAATAAAAAGAAATATAATTTTCCAAGGCCTTTACAGAACTCTAATGAGTGTAATTTTTCTTTTTCTGGGCTAAAAACTTCTTTAATTAGAGAGGCTAAAAAAATTGAACCCATTAATGATGGGACCCTTGCTGATTTAGCAGCCTCATATCAAGAGGCAATAATTGATTGTATAAAAATAAAATCAGAAAAAGCTATTAGAAAAATTTTGAAAGAAAATCAAAATACTGAAATTCAATATTTTGTAGCTTCTGGAGGTGTTGCATCAAATAAAGCTATTCGAGACAACTTAACAGTCATTGCCAATAAGCATGCAATGAAATTCATCGCACCTCCAATGAAATTTTGTACAGATAATGCGGCAATGATAGCATGGGTAGGTGGCTTAAGATTGCTAAGAGGCCAAAAAGATAAATTGAACATTCCAGCAAGAGCTAGATGGCCGCTTGATGAGATGAGAATTTAAGAGGTAGTAAATGAAGAAGAATAATAAATATTATAAAGAAATCTCTGTCATTGGTGCAGGTGCATGGGGAACAGCCCTTTCTGAAGTAATAAGTCGTCAGGGCAATAAAGTAAATCTATGGGCTAGAGAAGATAATGTAGTAAAAAGTATAAATACTTCAAATACGAATGATCTTTATTTACCTAATATTAAATTATCTGAACTTATAAGTGCTCATAATGATTTTAGTGGCGTTTTAAACTGTGATTTAATGTTAATGGTTACTCCTGCGCAATTTATGCGATCTATTCTTAATGATATAAAAGATAATCTTCATGAGACAATCCCAATTGTTTTATGCTCTAAAGGCATAGAGACAAAAACATTAAACCTAATGAGCGAAATAGCAGAGGCCATTATACCTAATAATCCTCTGGCTGTTTTATCTGGTCCAAGTTTTGCAATTGACGTTGTAAATAATAAACCAACTGCTGTTACTTTAGCTTGCAAAGACCCAAATATTGGAAAAAATATTGCCGACAGCATAAGCCTTCCAGAATTTAGGCCATATTTAAGCGAAGATGTTATAGGTGCTCAAATAGGTGGTGCCACCAAAAATGTTATAGCTATAGCGGCTGGAGTTGTACAAGGACAAAATCTTGGTGACAGCGCTCGTGCGGCAATTATAGCAAGAGGTTATAGCGAAATAAATCGCTTAGCTGTTGCATTGGGGGGTCAAGAGGAGACATTATCTGGATTATCTGGAATGGGAGATTTACTGCTAACATGCAACTCTGTAAACTCCCGAAATTTTTCATTAGGAATAAAGCTAGGACAAGGACTAAGCACAGAGGAAGCTACGAATAATTTATCTTCTGTAGCAGAAGGAATGTATTCAGCAAAGGCTATAGATAAATTATCAAATAAACTTGGTATTGAAATGCCAATAACAAATGCAGTTAACGATTTAATAGAGAAAAATAGATCAGTTGATGAAATAATTGATAATCTTCTATCACGGCCTATAAAAAAGGAGAAATAATGCTTTACTGTTTAATTTGCCAAGACAAAGAAAATGCTATTGAGACTAGAATGCAAAATAGAGAAGATCATTTAAAGTATGTCGCTGAAACTAACGTAGTAAAATATGCCGGTCCATTTTTATCCGAAGATGATATAATGATAGGAAGTTTAATTGTTATAGATGTCGAAAATAAAGATGAGGCGAATAAATGGTCAGAGAATGATCCCTATAAAAAAGCAGGTCTTTTTATGAAAGTAGAAATTTTTAAATTCAAACATTTAATCTAAAAATCACTTGTAATACCATTTTTCTCCCAATCATTAAATCTAGTAGGCTCAGGTCCATCTCGTCCATCTAGCTCTTTAGGAAGCCTTACCTTAGCTGATTTATTTTTTCTTTCAGCTGCCTCCTCCAATGCTTTCCGAGCATTAATTTTTTGCTTTTCTTTAATTTTATCTAAGTTTTTGGACATAAAGATATATATAGCCTAACAATAGGGGAAAATAAAAGCTTGATTATGAATAATTTACAAAAAAATAATATTAATAATGATGGAGCTTATACTAGAAAAAAAGCTATAGAAATTCTGGTAAAAATTCTTGAGAATAATAAGCCCTTAGATAATGCGTTTGAAGAATCGACAAAAAAAAGTTCACATTTTTCTAAACTTATAAATGAAGACAAATCATTCTGTAGGCTTCTTATTTCCACAACGCTCAGAAATTTAATATCAATTGATTATCTATTAACTAAATTTTTGTCAAAACCACTAAATAAAACACCATTAAAAGTTTTAATGATTTTAAGGATTAATGTAGCTCAAAGCTTCTTTTTGAAAACTCCAGATCATGCTGTTGTTAATACAGCAGTAGAATTATGTGGAAAAAAATGGAAAGGTCTAGTTAACGGTGTAAGTAGAGAAATTTTAAGAAATAAAGATAAAGCAAAAAAATATCTTAATGAAAGCGATAAAGTTCCAAATTGGTTATTGAGAAGATGGAAAAGAGATTGGGGTAAAAATTATGATGAAATTGTCACAGGTCATCTTAACTTAAATCCTCCAATAGATCTTTATGTAAAAAATAATACAAATTATTGGGTAAAAAAATTAAATGGAAAAAAATTAGGAAATAATTCCATACGACTTTTTACACCTGGATTAATATCAAATTTAGAAGGATATGAGCAAGGTGAATGGTGGATTCAAGATTATTCATCTCAGATACCTGTCAGTTTATTAGAAATACAAAATAATGATGATGTGCTTGATTTATGCGCAGCTCCAGGTGGAAAAACTGCACAGTTAATTTCTCTAGGAGCAAAAGTTACATCTATAGATAATAATAAAAAAAGGCTTTTTAGACTTGAGCAGAATCTTAAGAGACTGGACTATAAAGCTATTGTAAAAAATAAAGATATTAGAAATTTTTCAACACAAAAAACTTGGTCAAAGATTATCTTAGATGCTCCTTGTTCATCTACTGGTACTCTTAGAAAGAATCCTGAAATAATGCATCAAAAAAAAGAGAGCGATATCGTCTCTTTATCCAAACTTCAATCTGATTTGCTTGATACTGCCTGGGATTTATTAAAAGAAGGTGGCACGCTACTATATTGTACTTGTTCTCTAGAAAAAGAAGAAGGCGAACATCAAATAGAAAATTTCATAAAAAGAAAAAAAAATTCACTATTAGATAAAATAAATAATAATGAAATTGATAAAAAACTCAATGTATCTGGTCAAAATAAATGGCTTAGAATCTTTCCAAATAGTCTAAATTATGAAGGAGGAAATGATGGTTTTTTTATTGCAAGGATTAAGAAAATTACTTGAGAACTTGCTTCAAAATAAAAGCTCTGTTAATGAATCTAAATGGCCAATGAAATAAAAATTTCTCCCTCTATTTTATCAGCTGACTTTTCTTGCCTAGGAAAAGAAATTGAGGCAATTACAAATGCCGGTGCAGATTATATCCATGTAGATGTAATGGATGGTCATTTTGTACCTAACTTAACAATTGGTCCTGAAGTCATAAAAGATATTAGAAAATCATCCACAAAAACTTTTGATGTTCATTTAATGATTGAACCAGTAGATCCACTTCTCGAAAGTTTTGCAGATGCTGGATCAGATATAATTACCTTCCACCCTGAGGCGGAAAAAAATCCAAAAGAAACAATTAAAAAAATAAAAAACTTAGGATGTAAAAGTGGACTTTCTTTAAATCCATCGACAAATGAAGATGTTCTTGAAGACCTAATTATGGATCTAGATTTGATTTTAGTCATGACCGTAGTTCCTGGTTTCGGGGGACAAAGTTTTATGGAAGATCAACTTATTAAAATAAAAAAAATAAGAGAAATGATTAATGAATCTGGGAAAAACATTGACCTAGAAGTCGATGGTGGAATTAATTTTGAAACTGCCCCGAAAGTTATTGAAGCAGGTGCTAATGTTTTAGTAGCAGGTACAGCAACATTTAGTGGTGGACCAGATATGTATGAGAAGAATATTAAAACTTTAAGGGGTTTATAAATGACAGCTATAAAGAGAGCGCTTATCTCAGTTTCTGATAAAAAAGGAATAGTTAAATTTGCAAGCGCCCTTAATGATGCTGGAATTGAAATTATATCTACGGGCGGAACGTTTTCTGAACTTAAGAATGCTAATATTGATGTTAAAGATGTATCATCTGTGACAAGCTTTCCAGAAATATTAGATGGAAGGGTTAAAACCTTACATCCAAAAATACATGGTGGACTTTTAAATATACGAAGCAATAAAGACCATCAAAAAACAATTAGTGAGCAAGAAATTGAAAATATCGATTTGTTGGTTGTGAACTTATACCCCTTTGAAGATGCCATTAAAAATAAATCTGATTATAAAACTTGTATAGAAAATATAGATATAGGAGGCCCTGCCATGATAAGGGCTGCGGCTAAAAATCATGAAAGTGTGGGTGTTATTGTTGATCCAGACGATTATGATGAGATTATAAAAGAAATGAATGACAATGATCTATCATTAACAAAAGAGACTCTTAAAAAATTAGCATTTAAAGCATTTGCTAGAACAGCAGCCTATGACTCAATTATATCAAATTGGCTATCAAATGAACTAAGTATACCATTAGGGAAATATAAGTCTATTGGAGGTACTGAACATCAAAACCTTAGATATGGAGAAAACCCGCATCAAAAAGCAAAATTCTATAACGACGGTTCAAATGTTTGTGGGTTAATAACAGCCAATCAAATTCAAGGAAAAGAGCTTAGTTATAATAACATAAATGATACTAACGCAGCATTTGAATTAGTTTCAGAGTTTGACCCAAGCTTAAAATCTGCAGTTGCTATAATTAAGCATGCAAATCCATGCGGCGTTGCTACAGGTGATAACTTAAATTCAGCATACAAAAAGGCCTTGAGATGCGACTCCGTATCAGCATTTGGAGGCATTATTGCATTGAACAAAGAATTAGATAGTGAAACAGCCAAGGAAATTTCAAAAATATTCACAGAAGTAATCATTGCCCCATCCATAAGTGATGAAGCAAAAAATATTTTATCTAGTAAGAAAAATCTTAGGGTTTTAATCACAGGTGGATTAGCCGATCCAGAAAAATGTGGTGTAATGATAAAGTCTGTTGCAGGTGGATTTCTAACACAAACGAAGGATAATATTACAGTTGATAAAGAGAATTTAAAAGTTGTCACTAAACGACAACCCTCAGAGCAAGAACTTGATGACTTATTGTTTGCTTTTAAAGTTGCCAAGCATGTTAAATCAAATGCAATTGTTTATGCAAAAGATGGTTCAACTGTAGGTATTGGCGCTGGTCAAATGAACCGACTTGATTCTTCGAGAATAGCTGCTCGAAAATCTGATGATGCAGCAAAAATGATAAATTTAGAAGAACCATTGGCTGTTGGTTCGGTTGTTGCGTCAGATGCATTTTTTCCATTTGCCGATGGGCTTATGGCAGCCGCCGATGCTGGTGTTACCGCTATAATTCAGCCTGGTGGATCAATTAGAGATGATGAAGTGATCGAGGCAGCGAACAATGCAGGACTTGCAATGTTATTTACTGGTATAAGGCACTTCAATCATTAAAACTTCTTTAAGAATCTATTTTATAAATTGCCACTGATTATACTTGTAAAACCAAGTTTAAAAATGTGGAAGAATAAATATAACAGATAAAACACCTATAACAGATAGAACAACAGTATATGGAAGAGCCATTAAAACCATTCTTAAATAAGAAAGACCAAGCAGAGGCGCAACGGATGATGTTAGCAAGAATAAGAATGCTGCTTGGCCATTTGGTGTTGCTACACTAGGAAGATTTGTTCCACTATTAATAGCAATAGCCAATAAATCAAACTGTTCTCTACCAATAGCACCACTATCTAAGGCTGCCTTTACTTCGCTAATATAAATTGTTGCAACAAAAACATTATCGCTTATCATTGATAATATTCCATTAACCATAAAAAACATTGGTATTTGCGTCTCTTGCTTAAGAGTCAAAACATAGTTTATTACAAAAGAGAATAAATGTTGATCATGGATGACGGCAACAATTGCGAAGAAAACAACTAGAAGTGCTGTGAAGGGCAGAGCCTCTTCAAAAGCTTTACCTAACTGATGCTCCTCTATAACACCATTAAATGCTGTTAAAAGAACAATTATCATTAAACCAATTAAGCCTACTGCAGCTAGGCCAAAGGCAAGAGAAAAAACCAATATTACTGCAACTAAAGCTTGAGTTAAAATTTTCATATTTTGAGCCTGAGTTCTTTTTGAGGACTCGCTTGTGTCAAAATCAATGAGAATTTGTCTTATATGGTCTGGCAATTGAATACCATATGAAAATAATGAAAGTCTCTCTAGTAGGTAACAAGTTAATAGACCACAAATAAATACTGGAAAAGAAATAGGAAGCATCTTGATAAAAAACTCAACAAATGACCAATCTGCAACACTAGCTATTAAAAGATTCTGAGGTTCTCCAACTGTTGTCGAAACTCCTCCTAAAGCCGTGCCAACGGCACCATGCATAAGAAGATTCCTAAGAAAACCTTTAAATATTGTAAAATCAGCTGAGTCTTCGGAAAATCCATCCTCTTTTTCAGCAACATTTTTATATACATGATAAAAACCTACAGCCACAGCAATCAAGACCGCCATGACAGTTAATGCATCTAAAAAAGCAGATAAAAAAGCAGCAGAAAAGACAAATAATAATGATAAGGTTCTTTTATTTTTTATACTTATTAATAATTTAGTAAAGATGAACAGAAGAAAATCTTTCATGAAATAAATACCTGCCACCATAAAAACCAAAAGTAAAATAACTTTGAGATTAGCGTCTACTTCATAGTAAATTTGTTTAGTATCTGTTAGCCCCATAATAACAGACTCAATTGCTATCAAACCTCCAGGCTGGAGAGGATAACATTTTAGCGCCATGGCAAGAGTAAATATAAACTGGATTAGGATAATCCAACCAAGTATAAACCCAGCTGGAAGACCCATTGATTTCAAAACTATTAAAATAATCGGATTGGCAATTAGAAAAGAAATAATAGTATTCTTATACCAATTTGGCGCCGCGCCCAAAAAATTAGTGTAAATAGAATTAATCATAATAGAAACTCCCAATTTATAATAAATTTAATATCTAAGCACTGAATTAACATAAATTCATAAAAGAAAACAAGCTAAACAAAAAAGTTATATTAAAAATTAACTTTCACTCCAACCAAACCAGATCTATCGGGGGTCCCATAACCAAAAACCTGCTGGTAATTTTTATTAAGTAAATTTTCTACCCTAAAATATACTTCACTAAAATTATTCAACTTATAAAATAAATTAATATCAGCCCTTGACCAAGAATCAAGATTCCCATAAGTGCTTATTTCTGATCCATTATATTTGATCGTCAAAGATCCTGATAAGTTAAATGGTGAATTATAAGTTAAAGCTAATTCACCAGAATCTTTTGGGATATTAATTAATCTTTGACCTCTTCCATCTATAGAATCTATATAGGAATAATTTAAATATAAATTTATTTCTTCTGAAATTTGGGAATTAACAGAAATTTCAAATCCATCAGACTCAACAAAGTCAATATTCTCATAACCACCCAAACCAAATGAAAAATTAATTTGGTCATTAATATCTTTTTTGAAATAAACAAGACTAAATGAAAATTTATCTTTTAGGCTAAAATCAAAACCTAAATCATATGAAGTTGACTCTTCGGGTCTAATATTAGTATTTGCGCTTTCAGCGCCACAACAAAAGAAAGTTGTTTGAAATATTGTTGGAACCTTAAACCCTTCTCCCCAACTGGTCTTTATTGAAAGATTATCAAAAACTCTATAAGCAGCAGAAATCTTTCTTGTTGTTTTTGAATTAAAGCCTTTATTATCGTCATTTCTAATTCCAGCCGAGATAACTAAATCTTTGATTGGTTGAAACTGGTAAAGAAAAAAATAACTATCAATTGATAGTTTATCGGCATTCACACTGCTTTCCTCCTTTTCAAGTCCAAAGGCAATTTTATTGAATTCACCAAAACCTGTATTCCCTTGATAGCGATATAACTTCCTCTCTCCATCAGCCCCAAAAGTTAAATTATCATTTGTAAAATAATCGCGACTAATATCAGATTGATTTACAGAAAAAGTATTTACTAATTTATCGTCAAATAAGTTAAATTTTATTGTAAGGTTACCTATAAATTCTTCGGTAATACTCCTTTCATCGCCATCTTGGACACCTGTAACAAAACCAAAACTATCATATTCAACGTCTGATTTAATATAAGATAATAATCCTTTTATCTGAATATTATTTAGATCTATGTCTCCTTTAAAAGAATAAGAATTTGTTTCAAACCCATCTTTCTCGACATTTCCATCTTTTTTATCAGCCTTACTAATGCCATCTAATGAAGTGTCATCGACTAAAAAAAGAAATTTACTACTATTGCTTGCTATACCGAGTTCAGAATTAATTTTTCTCAAACCAAAACTGCCGAATTCTGAAAGTAAGTTTATAGAGTTCTTGTCTGCTGATTTTGTGTAGATATTTACTACGCCTCCAATTGCATCCGAACCCCATAAAGTAGATTGAGAGCCTCTTAAGACTTCTATTCTATCTATGTTGGATGTATCTAAATATTCAAAATTATAACCACCACCTGGCGATGAAGCGTCATTTACAGGAATACCATCAATAAGAACTAAGGTTTGAGAACTTGAGGCCCCTCTAATTCTTACAGAACCAACACCTCCAAAGCTACCGTTCTTTTTTGCAGTGACTCCAGGAGAAGAGGAAATTGCATCTATTGCACTTCTTAAGCCTCGCAGCCTTATTTCTTCACTGTCTAAAATAAATATACTTGAACCAAAATTATCTTCTGAAATATCTATTCTTGCGCCCTTAACAATAATCTCTTTAACCTCGTTAGCGAAAGTACTATTTAAGAACGAAATATTTGTAGAAAGTATAATAAATAAAAATAATTTGTTTAAGAAATTTTTCATCAAAACCTCACAAAAAAATTTAACAAACAATGAGACTTCAAAAAAAGAAGTTTTACATTGCAACTATTTTGTCGTTTCAAAGAAAATACCTTGCCCTAAAGACTAATCCCGGTCCTAGACGAACGACTTAATGGCAGGTTTCCTGGCTTAAAGATCAACACTCAGAATCGCCTTACCAGCATTAGCCAGTGGCATAATGATTCTTTGCTCCCTAAATACAGTTACGGGTATAGCACAGTATTTTAAACTGTTTCCCTCTTAGCTAAAAGCACCATTAATTGATGTTTTATCAATGTTTTTTATAAAAACAATAAAAAAGTTTAATTATATAGTTGACAAACCTGTGTTATGTGTGTAACTTATGTATCATATGTAATATTTTAAAACTAATTTAAGGAGAAAACTATGAAAAATCAATATAGAGGAAGTCAAAATATAATTTCTGAAAAAAAAGTATCTTTAGATAAAGGCGTTTATAGAGGTGCTAGCCATAATGGTTTTAAATTTGAGAAATTAAATTCTGATCAAAATCATAAAAAAATGTATAGAGGTCAGGTACAATAAATGAATAAACAATTAATATCCTCCAAAGAAAAGAAGAGGAGAGAACATTTATTACAAGTCAAGTATCAGACTATTATTTTAGAACACTTGGCCAAGTCAAAACTAAGTAAAGACGAATATAAAGCTCTAACTGATAAATTAGAGGAAAATAGAAAGATATTTAGAGATATAGATCAGTTTGTTGATTTCACAAGTTGGAATTAGAGATATATCTCTAAACATCTAAATATCGTTAGATATAAAGATTAAAATAATAAGAACTTTATTCAAAATGGAGCGGGCGAAGAGATTCGAACTCTCGACCCTCACGTTGGCAACGTGATGCTCTACCACTGAGCTACACCCGCAATAATTTATGTGACATTATTTCAAAGTTAATAAGATGTAAATAACATTGGTTAAGATTTATACATATTTTACAAAGCTGTTTTATTATTCTTTATAATTATGTATTATAAAAAAAGGGAAAATGAAAAAACAAGATCAAAGAATACAATTAGTGGCCTCTACTGAGTTTAGAAACGATGTTGATAAATGGCGAAGGGAACAAACTGATTTACCCTCTCACTCTGAGGCAATTAGGAGACTTGTTAAAATAGCCTTACGCTCTGGGGATAGTGAAACAATGAAAATGATTACAGCAATAATTAGACCTCATAAATATGAAGATGTAAGAAATGCATTAATTGATATTGGAATTGAGGGGCTTTCTGCAACAGAAATAAGAGGATTTGGAAGACAAAGAGGGCAAACTGAGATTTATAGAGGCGCCGAATACAAAACAACTGAAGTTCCTAAAATCAAAATCGAAATTGTTATACCGGCAACTAAGCTGGATCAGGTTGTAAATATTATAAGTAAAAGCTCTGAAACTGGTAAAGTTGGAGATGGGAAAATATTTGTAAGCAATATTGATCAGGCAATAAGAATAAGAACCGGTGAAACTCAAGACGACGCTCTCTAAAAATGGAAATAGAAGACTTTAACAATAATTCAGAAGATGTTTCTATGAATAAAAATTCTGTAATAATAGAAGTTATTACAGAAAACTTCATGACTGATGTAATAGAACAATCAAAAGAGACACCTGTAATTGTTGATTTTTGGGCACCATGGTGTGAACCATGTAAACAACTAACTCCAATAATTGAAAAAATAATAAAAGAAAAAAATGGCAAAGTTATTCTAGCTAAAATGAATATAGATGAGTCTCCGGAAGTTGCACAGCAATTAAAAATTCAATCAATACCTGCTGTGATGGCTTTTAATGATGGTCAACCTATAGATGGATTTATCGGTGTTCAGTCTGAAAAAAGTATTATTGAATTCGTTAATAAAATTAGTTCGTTAAAAAATTCCTCAACAATTGATGAGAATATACTCGCTGGTAAAAAATATATGGATGAAAACGATATTGAAACAGCAGCTCTTGTATTCTCTGAAATACTGAAAATTGAACCAGACAATATTTCAGCAAAATCACTTTTGGCAAGATGTCTTATAAAAAGCGATCAATTAGATGATGCTGAAAAAATCATTGACAGTCTTCCAGTTGATGCAGGAAACAATCAAGATTACATCTCAGCCCGTTCTGAATTAGAAATATTTAAGAATGCAAAAAATAATCCTATCTCTGACAAGGAAGAAGAAGAGCTCAGGAATAATATCTATAAAGAACCTGAAAATTATCAACTTAAGTTGGATCTTTCAAAGATACTAATTGCTAAAGGCGAAAATGAAGAAGCAATTAATCAATTATTAGAAATAATCGAAGTTAACCCAAAATGGAATGATGGCGAAGCAAGAAAACAGCTTATTGAAATTTTTAATATTCTTGGTAATGAAAATATTCTGGTAACTGAAGGTAGGAAAAAGCTGTCATCAATGCTATTTAGTTAAAAATGAAATCATTTAAAGAATTTAAAAATATTAATGAACTTCCGCCAAAAGTTTCGGTCTTCCCATTGGCAGGAGCCTTGTTACTGCCTAGAACACAATTACCCCTTAATATTTTTGAAAATAGATATCTGGAAATGGTTGATGACGCAATGTCAAATAATAGAATGATAGCTATGATCCAATCAAATAAAGATAATAATAATGAACTGTATAAAACTGGGTGCTTAGGAAAAATTACTTCCTACAGCGAGGTTGCTAATAGTAGGATGTTAATTACATTGTCTGGTGTTTGCAGATTCAATATTGCTTCAGAACTTGAGGTAGTAACACCATATAGACAGTTTCAAGTAAATTATGAAAATTTTTCATCTGACCTCATAAAAGGGCATGGTGAAGAAGAGGTTGAGAGAGAAAAGCTTATTGAGTCCCTTAAAAAATACCTTGAACACAATAATTTGACTATAGATTGGAATGCTATAGATAATTCATCAACAGAATTGCTTGTAAACTCATTATGTATTCTCAGCCCATATAAACCAAGAGAAAAGCAAGCATTGCTTGAAGCTGAAACATTATCTAAGAGAAGTGAGATGTTGATAGCTATGACCGAAATGTCTATGTCATCGGGTCCAAGTACAGAACAAATGCAGTGAGGTATTATGAGTAAAGAAATAGATCCAAAATTATTAGAAATACTCGTTTGTCCATTAACCAAAGAGACATTACTGTGGGATAGCGAAAATAATGAATTAATAAGCAAGAAAGCTGGACTAGCTTATCCAGTAAAAGATGGTATTCCTATAATGCTACCCGATGAAGCGAGAAAAATTGACTAAATAATATTTGAACCAGGCTTTGAACCATTTAATAAATTAGGTCTTTCTAAAGCTCCGCCAGAAGCTTCATTTAATAAAAAGAGTTTTAATGGTTGATAGTTATCAGCTAACTTCATTATGTTTCTTCTAAGTCCTTTTGCTAATGAAGTATCTGAACGATAAATTGAGTTTAAAAAACCAATGCTATTAATTAAAGCCTCTGTTTCAATTTTCCTTTTTTTATTAAATAGTGAAATTGAAGGGCATTGAAATAAATCTAGACCAAGTTTCTCAGATTCCGCAAGCGCATCTGCAATATAAGCAATATCTCTCAAGCTTTGATTCCATGCTTGCCCTGCCATAGGGTGCATAGCCCTGAGAGCATCACCAACAAATAATGCACCATTTGATAATGCCTTAACGCCACTTAATTTTTTTAGTACAAAAGAACTTGGCCCTTTTGAAATACTAATTTTCCCTAAATAGTCTGAACAAAGATTATTAAGACTATCTTCGAGATTCTTTTTTGAAGATATAAGTGAAGAAATATTATCCGTTTTTTCAGTCCAGACTAGAGAGCTATAATTACTTCCCCTTTTATTGCTCATTGGAAGTAGAGCAAGAGGTCCATTTTTTTGAAAAAATTGAAACGCATAACCTTTATGGCTTTTTGAATGTCTTAATGTTGCGGATATAGCTGTTTGTCCATATTCAAAAAAGTTATACTTAACATTATATATATTTTGTAAATCTCTATCTAAAACCTCAGTAAAAATTATAGCCTTTGATGACAAGCACTCATTATTATTTAAAATTATTTTTGAAAAATTGCCTTCTTTTTGAATTTTAGTTACTTTTTCTTTTATAATTTCATTTTCGTCTAATTTGAGAACCCTATCTATAGATTTTTCGATTACAGAATGTTCTGCAATATAAGCGATATCCTCATCAACAAGCTCTTTATCAAAGCTAAGCCTTGATTTTATTTTCTCGTCGCCAAGGCCGCCTTCGATAACTATCATTTTTGTTACAGCTTCAGTTTTTATATTTACACCAAGTGTCTTAAGCATTTTTTTTGATGCAACTGAAAGAGCTAAACTTCTGGTGTCATCACTAGGCTTACTGCCAATGTTTTTATCTGTAATTAACTTAAAAGATAAGCCAGCATTACGAGCAACTAATGACATTATTTTTGCCGATAGCCCGCTTCCAAAAATAACTACATCTTCAAAATTTTTTTTCATAACCAAGTTTATTAATATAATTAACAGAAAAATGAAATTGATTTTCAATTTTAATGAGAAAGTTCTTGCAGATTATTATATTAACAAGTGATTATGTAGCTGATTCGCAATTTTAATAATTTTGTTAGATGGGTAACAAATGAATGTTGTAAAAAGGGCAACTAATTATTTTTTAAATTCTTTGGCTGCTTTTAAAAATACATTATATAAAATTTTTTTTGGTATCATAAATATACTAATTGGCTTTTTTACAATTGGAATTGGTTTAGTTATTCTAGCCGCAATTAGTTCTTATAATAGTCTTGATCAAAGTTTTAATACAGTATCGGATAGGGCAACACAAAATTACCTTGGAGAGCCTGGCGCTTATTTAGCTGATATTTTTGTACAACTCCTTGGTACAGTTTCAATATTAATACCAATAATAATAATTATATTTGGCTTTTATAAAATTATAAAAAAAATAAGTAAATTTTGGTTAAAAGTCTTTTCTTTAAGTTTTGGTGTATTTTTACTCGCATCCTCATTTCATAAAGGCTTTGGAAATGGTGGAATTATTGGCTCTCTAGTGGCAAATGAAATAGACTCGCTAATAAATAGATTAAGTGTTTTGCTAAATAAAGACCTCTTACAAATTCTTACATTTTCTTCTTCTCTCTATATATCAGTAGGTGTTGTAGGAGGGTTATTGATTACTCTTGGGGCTCTACCATCGAAGGGGGAAAATCTTCAAAAAGAAATTTATCAAAAAGACATCCTGAACGACAACAGTAGTATTGAAACTGAAGTGATGCCAACCAAACAAAAGAAAATGCTTTTTACAGCTAGCCCCAAAACAAAAAGAAAAAAAATTATTAGAAAAGAAAATAATATTCAAACAAATATACCTGATAATAAATCTGGTTATGAACTTCCTTCGTTAGAGTTATTAAACGATATTCCTGACGAAAGAAACAAAAAGCGTATCTCTGAGAAACAAATTCAACAGAACAAAGATTTGCTTGAAAAGACTTTAGCTGATTTTGGAATTAATGGAAAAATAATTAGTGTCAATCCAGGCCCATTTGTTACTCTTTATGAACTAGAACCAGCTCCAGGAGTAAAATCATCTCGAGTTATTTCTCTTGCAGATGACATATCAAGGTCAATGAGCTCTACTTCAGCAAGAATTGCTGTAATACCTGGTAAGAATTCTATTGGTATTGAGCTTCCTAACAATGATAAAGAAACTGTATATTTAAAAGAAATTCTTGAGAGTGTTAATTTTGAGAGCAAAGAGGAAGGTATTGCCCTTAGCTTAGGTAAGAATATTGGAGGTGAACCTACTATTGCTGATTTATCAAGAATGCCTCATCTAATGATAGCAGGAACAACTGGCTCAGGTAAATCAGTTGGGATAAATGGAATGATTTTATCTATCTTATATAAGTTTAAACCTGAAGACTGTCGTTTAATTATGGTGGATCCAAAAATGATTGAGCTTTCGGTCTATGACGGAATACCTCATCTCTTAACACCAGTAATTACAAATCCTAAAAAGGCTGTAGTAGGATTAAAATGGGTCGTTAGAGAAATGGATGATAGATATAACAGGATGTCAAAGCTATCAGTAAGAACGATGGATGCTTTTAATAAAAAAGCTGAAGAATTTCAAAGAAAAGGTAAAAAATTTAAAAGAAAAATTCATACTGGTTATGATAATGAAACTGGACAACCACTTTATTCAGAGGAGGAAATAGAGCCTAAAAAAATGCCTTTTATAGTTGTAGTAATTGATGAAATGGCTGATCTTATGCTAGTTGCAAGAAATGATATTGAGCATTTAGTCCAAAGTCTTGCTCAAAAAGCAAGGGCAGCAGGCATCCATCTAATAATGGCGACCCAGAGACCTTCTGTGGATGTTGTTACAGGAACAATAAAAGCTAATTTTCCGACAAGAATTGCTTTTCAAGTCGCATCGAAAATTGACAGTAGAACAATTTTAAATGAGATGGGAGCTGAACAACTTCTTGGAAGAGGTGATATGCTCTATATGTCGGATGGAGGAAAAGTTGTAAGAGTGCATGGTCCATTTGTATCTGACAGTGAAGTTGAGGATGTAGTGCGTTTCATTAAAAGCCAAGAAACTCCTGAATATATAGAATCGTTAACAAAGGAGGAGGGTGAAATAAGCTCAAGCACCCAAACAAATGAGTCTAATGATGAATTATTTAATCAGGCGGTCGAAGTTATTTTGAAAGATAAAAGAGTGTCAACTAGTTACATTCAAAGAAAATTACAAATAGGTTACAATAGAGCTGCGCGTATAATTGAGGAGATGGAAGAAAAAGGAATTATATCAGAACCAAATAATCAAGGAAAAAGAGAGATTTTGGAAAAATGATAATAATAAAAAACCTTTTCAGAATAATCTTAATACTAATTCTTTTTACGATTATTGCTCAATCAAAAGAATCTGACAAAATTAATAAAAATGAATGGGTTATTTCTCTAGAGCAATATTTTCTAAATCTAGGTAATATAGAAGGAAGCTTTACTCAAATAGATCAAATTGGAAACATAACAAAAGGTATTTTTTATTCAAACGGTAATGGATCCTTGCGATTTGAATACTTTAGCCCCTCTGAAATGTTGATAATTGTAAATAAAGGTATTTTAGCAATTAAAGAAAGGGAGAATAGTAAAATAAATTACTATTCATTAGAAGATAGTCCTCTTTCAAAACTTCTTTCAAAAGATTTATCCCTAGAAAGCTTTCATGTTAATGGATTAGAAATACAAGGTAGGATAGCAACTTTAGAACTTAGAACGAAAAAAAATTCAGAGAGAAATTCAATATTTATTTCAGCCGACTACCCTCAGCCGATCCTTAGACAGTGGAAAATCATTGATGCCCAAAAAAAAGAGACAACGATATTTTTTTCAAAAATTAAAGCGATTAATCCATTGTTGGACAATTTTTTCGAAATAAAATAAAACTTTTTAATAAAAATATAGAAACTCTTACTTATTATTGGTAAGAATGTACATCGTTGAAAGGGTGGATAAAAATGATTAAGAAATTGAAAAAAAGAAAGACTACAAGAAGAAAATTTATTTCTGGAATAGGCTTAATATCAGCAGGAATAATTTTACGACCATTATCTTTATTTTCACAGGAAGAAAGTCCAATTTTAAATATTGGATCTCCTGTTGATTTTTTATCAGAAAAATTAATATCAAACTTTCAAAAAAATATTAATTCCTCAATTAACTCAATCACCTATAGTTCAGGCACAAATACTAATTTTAACGATAATAATTATGACATCTTAATAGGAAGAGACTCCTATCTTGAAGGTCTAATTGATGATGGTAAAATTGCGGAGCTTAATAAAGATCTTATACCTAATAACTCTTTTATTGACCCAAAATTCAACAATTCTGCTTTTGATAAGGATAGAAAACATACTGTACCTTTATCCTATGGGGCAATAGGTATTGCTTATAGGAAGAATAAATTTTCTGAACCTCCATCAACTTGGAGATGGTTGCTAGACTCAGATAAATATGCCGGAAAAATTGCTCTTTTAGGTGATGGAAGAACATTAATTCAAATAGCACTAAAATATATGGGAGTTAGCTTAAATACAAATGATCCCATGTGGATTAATCAAGCTGAAAAACTTCTCAAACGTCAGAAAGAGAATATTAAAGATTTTGGAAAGAAAAATGGTAAAGAACTCTTAATTAATGGCGAAGTTGATTTAGCAATTTTGAGCAATGAAGAATTTAAAAAAATTAACAACGATGAGATTGGATTTACATTTCCTAGGGAGGGAAGTTTAATTTGGCAAGACTGTGCTTGTATCTCTAAAGCATCGCAAAAATATGAAGAAAGCCATTCGGTAATTAATTCAATGCTTGATCCAAAAAACTCAAGGTCAATTGTTGAAAATCTTCAGACTGCTACCCCAAATATTATGGCACTAGACATAGCAAAGAAAAGCTATAAAGAAGACTCAACGATTTTTCCTAGTGCACAAATTATGGAACGTTACGAAGATACATCAACCATATTAGACTTTGATTATGAAATGATGATCGAAGAAATGTGGGATAATATTCTAGACTCATAATTTAAAGCATACATGAATATTCGTTTATTAAGTTGGAACATTAACTCTGTTAGACTCAGAATAGATACATTAAAAAAAATTATTAAAATTTATAAGCCTAATATAGTCTGTTTACAGGAAACCAAATGTCCCAATGACCTTTTTCCATTCAAAGATTTAGAAAAATTGGGTCTTTCAAATATACATACAAATGGCATCAAAGGTTATCATGGTGTTTGCATAGCAACTGATCTTCCAGTGAATAAAGTTGAACAAAAAGACTTTTGTAACAAACACGATGGAAGACATATTTCTCTTCAATTAAAAGTAAAAAATAGTTTACTTAATATTCATAATTTCTATGTACCCGCTGGAGGAGATGAGCCCGACCCAAAGATTAATGAAAAGTTTAAACATAAATTAGATTTTCTAGATGAGGCAACAAATTATATGAAGACTCAGCATAAGTATCCATATACCGTGTTGGTTGGCGATCTTAATATTGCCCCCCACGAAAATGATGTTTGGTCACATAAACAGTTATTAAAAATTGTTAGTCACACTCCTATTGAAGTAGAAAAACTTGAAAAATTCCAAAGTTCAATTGATTTTGTCGATGCGTTAAGAGAGTTTCATCCATTTTCAGAAAAGCTTTATAGTTGGTGGAGCTATAGATCAAAAAACTGGGAAATATCTAATAGAGGAAGAAGGCTTGATCATATTTGGATTACCCCAAAATTAAATAAAAAAATAATAAAAGCCTCTATTGAAAAGGAAATAAGAGGATGGGATAGACCATCGGATCATTCACCACTGATTGCGGACTTTAAGCTATAATCATTTTAAACAATATCCATCTTCTGAACTCTCAATAGATAAAATGTCTTTAAATGGAATAATTTTTTTTCGAATAGTATATATATGTGTTGTTAATGTTTTTGTTTCGATATTTTTTTTATAGCCCCAAACTTTATTTAATAAATAGTCATGAGTTATTGTACTGCCTTTAGCATCGATTAAATGCCAAAGAATTTTAGCCTCTTTATCAGTAAGTCTTACTGTTTTATCCAAGCCTTTTATAATTCTGGCATTCATATCTAAATTTAATTTTTTAAATTTTAAGTTAGAGTATTCAATTATATCCCTTTGAAGAACTATATTTTCAATAATTTTTAATAATTCAATAAAATTAAATGGGGTATCAAAAAATATAAAAGAATTTTTTTCCAGAGTTGAAACTTCTTCGAAAGATCCAAAAATAATTGCAGGAAAAGAATAAGATCTTTCAGATAAAAACTTTTTAATTTTTGGAATTTCGTTTTGTTCCTTTGAATAAGATAAAACAATATCATCTTTTTCAAACTGTTGAGCCTTTGTAATATTTGTTATTTTTTCAAAAACAGTTAAATCATATTCTTGTAAGGAAGAAAATTGTTCCTCAATAATTGAATTAAAAAATTCATCATCAGAAAATAGGAAGGCTTTAATTGTCAATTTTTATTCCCTTGGCCCCATTATGGCCTCCCCAACCCTTATATGAGTTGAACCAAGTGCAATTGCTGTTTCAAAGTCACTGCTCATACCCATACTTAGGTATTTTAGCATATTCTTTTTTGATAGTTTATTTAATAGCGCAAAATACAACGAAGGTTCTTCATCTGGCGGAGGCAAAGTCATTAAACCACTAACACCAATCTTTGAATATTTTTTCGCTTCATTAAAAAAATCATCCATTTCTTCGAGATAAATTCCGCTTTTTGAGCTTTCTTTGGATATATTAATCTGAAGAAATAGTTGTTTTAATTTAGAATCTGAAGATAGTTTCTCATTTATTATTTTTAAAGTCTTAATTTTCTCAATAGAATGAATAGCTGAAAAAATTTCAATTGCCGGCTTTATTTTATTTGATTGAATTGGACCAACCATGTGCAACTCAATATTCTTATTCTTAGATAAAGTATCTGACCATTTTTTTTCAGCTTCTTGCACTTTATTTTCACCAAAGAAAAGATGTCCAGCGTCTATAAGTGGTTTTATTTTTTCAAAATTAAATTTTTTTGTAACAACTATTAATTTTATTTCAGAAGGATCTCTCTTAAATTTAATTGCGGTTTTTTCAATCCTATTTTTTATAGTTTGAAGGTTTTTTTGAATATCTGTCATTGTTTCTTTATCTTTATTGTTTACTTTATCGGATATCATAAATAATAAAATATAAAAGTTTGAATTAATTCATTTTGAGATAAAGTAAATTTACTGTTATTGATAGAATTGTTTTTAAAGCCATCTTATGTGGGAGTTATTTTTATGAATAGAAGAAGTAATATTGTTTTATTGTTATGTATTATGCTTTTGCTAAGTAACTGCTCTCGACTGAATCCGTTTTCAAAAAAAGTCGATTTAGAAACCTCTGAGATTGTTAATTCTCAAATATCAATGGCAGTAAATGCATTTTTATGGAGGGCAAGCCTTGATACAGTATCTTTTATACCTGTAAATACTGCAGATCCTATAGGTGGTTTCATATCAACAGATTGGTATGTTGATCCAGAAAATCCAAGTGAAAGAATAAAACTTAATGTTTATGTAAAAGATAGAAGATTAAGGGCCGACGCTTTAACTGTAAATGTGTTTAGAGAGATTAAAATATCTGATGAATGGGTTAAAGCAGATGTAAATCCTGATACCCCAAGACTAGTTGAGGCTTCAATTTTAACAAAAGCTCGTGAGCTGAGAATTGGTTCTCTTGGAAATAGTTAAAGTCTAAATGTCTGAATATCGTCCAGATAAAATAGAATCATATTGGCAAAATATTTGGTCTGAAAAAGACTCCTTTAAGCCAAGACCTGTTTCTGAAAATAAACCAAAAAAATATATTTTAGAGATGTTTCCATATCCATCAGGAAATATTCATATGGGACATGTTAGGAATTATACAATTGGCGATGTTGTTGCCCGCTACAGAAAAGCTCAAGGTGATAATGTTCTTCACCCAATGGGCTGGGACGCCTTTGGTATGCCTGCAGAAAATGCGGCAATGGAGAAAAAGATACACCCCAAAGAGTGGACATATAAAAATATTGATAATATGAAATCTCAACTGAAATCACTAGGGCTCTCAATTGATTGGAGCAGAGAACTAGCCACTTGTGATCCAGAGTATTTTAAACATCAACAGAAGATCTTTTTAGATTTTTATAAAGCTGGCATCGCTTACAGAAAAGAAAGTGAAGTTAATTGGGATCCTATAGATAAAACTGTCTTAGCTAATGAACAAGTTATAGATGGTAAAGGTTGGAGATCAGGAGCTATTGTTGAAAGAAAAGTTCTAACTCAATGGTTCTTAAAAATTTCAAACGATTCACAACGATTGCTCAACGAAATAGGAAAACTTGAAAATTGGCCAGATAAAGTTAAAACAATGCAACAAAATTGGATAGGAAAATCTACTGGCGTTTCTTTTGAATTCGAATGTATTGACTTGGATAAAAAAACTTGTGATCCAATTAAAGTCTTCACAACTAGGCCAGATACACTATTTGGTGCAACATTTTGTGGCATCTCAATTGATCATCCAATAGTCAAAATGCTTGAGAAAGATCACGAAATAAAAGAATTTATTAAAGAATGTAAAAAAATTGGTACGACTGAAGAGGCAATAGAAAAAGCTGAAAAAAAAGGGATTAAAACTGGTTTTAAGATCAAACACCCTTTTATAAAAAATAAACTTCTTGATGTATATATTGCAAATTTTATCCTGAGTGAATATGGAACCGGTGCAATCTTTGGTTGCCCAGCACACGATCAAAGAGATTTTGATTTTGCAAAAAAATATAAAATTGACATTATACCTGTTGTAAGTGCAGAAGGTACAGAAACAGAGATAGGCCAAGACCTCACTGAGGCCTACACAGCAGAAGGAAGGTTAATTAACTCTGATTTCTTAAATGGTCTAAGCATTGATGAAGCAAAAAATAAAGCAATAGAAAAACTAATCGAGAGCAATAAAGGAAAAAGAGAAACAAATTTTAGACTTCGTGACTGGGGAATTTCTAGACAAAGATATTGGGGGTGCCCAATTCCAATTTTATACAGAGAAGATGGGGAGATAATTCCAGTACCAGAAGATGAATTGCCTATAACTCTTCCTGAAGATATTGATTTAACTATTCCTGGAAATCCATTAGAAAGACATCCCACATGGAAATATACAAAATGCAAAGAAACAGGATTAAAAGCAGTAAGAGAAACTGATACTCTTGATACTTTCGTAGACTCATCATGGTACTTTGCAAGGTTTTGTGACCTAGACAAGGAAAAACCACTTAATATTTCGGCTACTGATTATTGGCTACCAGTTGATCAATATATAGGCGGTGTAGAACATGCTATTCTTCATTTACTATATTCAAGATTCTTTACAAATGCTCTTAAAGATACAGGCCACCTAAATATTAGCGAACCTTTTAATGGAATGTTTACTCAAGGTATGGTCTGTCATGAAACCTACCAAAATAATAACGGTGAATGGATTGAGCCTAGTTTAATTACAGTAAAAAATTCTGAAATTATTCATAAAGAGACAGGAGAGACTCTTAGAAAGGGCCCCTCTGAGAAAATGTCTAAATCTAAAAAAAATGTTGTAGATCCATCAACAATAATAAAAAAATTTGGTGCCGATACTGCAAGATGGTTTGTATTATCGGATTCACCTCCTGAAAGAGATATTTTTTGGTCTGAGTCAGGAGTTGAAGCTGCTGGTAAATTTATAAGAAAAATATGGAATACAATCAATCAACTAAATGCGCTAGCTAAAGGTAATACTAAAAACGAAAATAAAGAAAAGACTGCTAACTTAAGAAAGATAACACACAAAACTCTTTATAAGATTACTAGAGATTTAGACAATCTTAGTTTTAATAAAGTAATAGCAAGTCTGTACGAATTTATAGGGGATATTTCTAAAGTTAACGAAAGCGATAATATTAGTTCTGAGGCATTAGATGAATCATTATCTTTTCTTTTAGTAATGTTGGGACCAATAACCCCTCATCTAGCTGAAGAGGGCTGGTCTCTTTTAAGCGAGAAAGAAGGTTTGCTTTGCGAACAAGCGTGGCCATGTACTGACGAAAATCTAATCACTGAAACTAATATAAAACTACCAATACAAATCAACGGTAAAAAGAAAGCAGAGATTGAAGTAGAAAAAAATATTGATGAAGATAGACTAAAAGAATTAATCTTAAACGAAGTAAGTATAAAATCATTTATTGAAGACAAAGAAATTAAAAAGCTTATAATCGTTCCTAATAGGATTATTAATATTGTTGTTTAAAAAAAAAATTTTATTTATATTTTTTATAAGTGTATTTTCTTCGGCTTGCACATTTGAACCCCTTTATTCTGAAAAATTTCTTGCGGAATATAAAATAATTGAGCCTTCAAAAACCAATAAAGAATTACATGAAATATATAGAAATCTTAATAAGTTAATTTCTTCAAACTCAAAAAGTGAAAATCTTTTTACAGTGGAGCTTACATCACAAAATAGATTTGACGATATTGATGTAAGAGAAGATGAAAAGGTAACCAGGATGGGTGTTTCGACCACTGTAATATTTAAAATACGTAAGATAAACTCAGATAAAGTTATATTTACAAGCCAAAGTATCGGATCAAATGCATTTAATAGAATTGCTGAGCCTTATTCAAATGAAGTTGCCAAAAATGATGCTATTTCAAAACTCTCAACATCAATTGCATATGATATAAGAAATCAGCTTGCTCTATACTCAAAAAAAATCAAATAATGAAGGGAAAGCAACAAGATATTTCTACTATAATTAATGATGGAGAAACTTCCTTAAAATGTATTCTTTTGTACGGACCAAACTCATACCTTATCAACGAGCTTTATAACAAATTGTGCGATAGTCTTCTCGATAAAAATGATGTATTTGCTCCTTCAGAGTTCAATATTAAAGAAATATCAAAAAATGCAGATGCTTTTTATAATGAAGCTGAATCTCTTGCATTCGGGGGTGGAAGAAAATATTTAAAAATTGATATGGATAATTCTGAATCCGCTGGGCCTGTCCTCGATTTACTTAAGGATGATATCAAAGAAACAACGCTTCTTATAAAAGGGGGTGTACTATCACCTAGGTCAAATATAAGGAAGTCTCTAGAAAAATTAGAGAATACTCTAATAGTCCCTTTTTATGAGGATGACATAGTAAGTCTAAAAAAGTTTATAAAAGAGAAAGCTGAAAAGAGAAACTTTTCATTTAATGAGAGCGCAATCAATTCAATTATTTCAATGTCTGGTTTTGAACGAAGTCAAATCAATGATGCTGTTGAAAGAATAATGCTCTATTATGAATTTGATGAAGATAAAAAAATCGATGAAGAAAAAGCCGGAAAAATTTTATTCGATACAAATCAAGGTCAAATGAGCGAACTGTGTAAAAGCATATGTCTAGGAGAAACAGAAGTTTCACAAAAAATTTCTGAAAAACTTTTCCTCCAGGGCGTTACACCCCCTCAATTTATATCAGCGCTAATTATTCATTTTCAAAAACTTCATTTAGTTGGTTTAAATATTATTTCAGGTCAATCAATTAGCGAGGCAATGAAACAAATAAAACCACCAATTTTTTTTAAAGAAGTTAATGCTTTTAAATCTCAAATAAAAAATTGGAATATTAATAAAGTCGATAGAGCCCTAGAAATACTTACAGAAAGCGACCTATTAACAAAAACTAAACCCGGGCTTGGAAAAAGCCTAATAGGCAATATCATAATGAGATTAGCAAATGTTGCGAAAAAATAGATTAATTTAGCTTATCAATAATAAAATTTAATTGATCATATGATGAATATTTGATTTTAAGTTCACCTTTCTCACCTTTGCCTTCTGCTATTTGAACAGAAAGCCCCAAATTATCGGTTAATTTCTTTTCTAACAATAGAGTATCTGATGACTTTTTATTTCTATCGTTTTGTTTAAGCTTGCTATCTTTCTTAAGATAAGAAACATAAGACTCTAGCTGTCTCACACTCATCTTTTTCTTAATTGCAAATTTTGCAACTGGTAATGGATCAGCTAACACAATTAAAGCCCTAGCATGACCAGGTGATAAATCTCCATTCTGAACAAATTCTTGAACCTTATGAGGAAGGGATAAAAGTCTTAATGCATTAGCGACATAGGCGCGTGACTTGCTAAGTGTCTTTGATAGGCTTTCTTGAGTATATTTATGTTCTCTTTGCAGTTTTTCAAAACCCAAAGCCTCCTCTATTGCATTAAGATTTTCTCTTTGCATATTTTCTATCAAACCGATTTCTATAACTTCGGTTTCATTAAAACTTTTAACTATAACTGGAACTTCATTCAATCCTGCCTTTTGAGCAGCCCTCCACCTTCTTTCGCCTGCAATAATTTGAAACTTTTTATCATCTAATGACCTAACCAGAATAGGTAATAAAATTCCCTTTTGTTTTATTGATTGTGAAAGCTCATTAAGAGAGGTCTCACTAAAATTTTTCCTTGGTTGATCCCTGTTTGGAACTAGAAACTCTATCGGCAAATTAACCTGGCCTGTCTGATTATCTTTTTTAATTATCTCATCTTGATTATCAGCCTTATCATCTAAGTCACCTATTAAAGCGGCTAAACCTTTCCCTAAACCTTTTTTCATATTTTTTCCTATATTAGAATTATGTTATTTCCCAATTTACTCTATCTAAAAACTCTCTTGCTAAATTAATATACGCCTCACTTCCTAAGCATTTATGATCATAAATCAGCGCAGGTACTCCGTGAGAAGGTGCTTCAGATAGTCTAATGTTTCTTGGTATCTTTGTAGTAAAAACTCTGTCACCTAGATAAGCCCTAACATCCTCCTCAACCTGAAGAGATAAATTATTTCTTTTATCGAACATTGTTAAAATAACGCCTGATAATTTAAGTTTTTCATTAATTGTTGAACTAATGCTATCAATAGTTTTTAAAAGCTGGCTTAAACCCTCAAGGGCATAAAATTCTGCCTGAAGAGGAACAATTGCTCCATCAGAGGCAGCAAGAGCATTCAAAGTTATTATATTAAGAGCCGGGGGACAATCTAATAAAATAAAATCATAGTCTTTTTGGTCAGAAAAAGTATTGTTAAGGCTTTCTCTTAGCTTTACAGCCCTGTCTTCATCTGATGATAGTTCGATTTCAACCCCCAAAAGGTTTTCATTTGCAGTTACTATATCTAAATTTGGAATTTCAGAATTGATTATGCATTCATTCAATTTTTTTCTTGAAGATAAGATATCATAAATACCAACACTTCTATTTGCTGGTGATACTCCAAGACCAGTAGATAGGTTTCCCTGAGGGTCCATATCAATTAACAAAACTTTTGCATCACAAGCAGCCATTGCTGTACCGAGATTTACAGTAGTAGTTGTTTTGCCAACACCACCCTTCTGGTTAATTACTGAAAATATTTTTTTACTCATTACGACGTTTTACACCTTTGATAATAAAAATTTTAGATCCTTTATTAGTAATGCTGGTTTCAACAGAATACTTTAACAGCCAATTATTTTGGGCTAAATCTAGCTCGTTTTGCCAATTTTCACCTTTAGGAAAAACACAGACACTTCCTTGTCTTAAATCTTCAAAAAATAAATGTATTAATTTATCTAAAGGTTTCAAAGCTCTTGCAGTAATAACGTCAAAAAAAGGCATTTGACCTTTCTTTATATTCTCATATTTTTCTTGAACAATATTTAAATCCAAATCAAGCTCCTTGGAAACAAATTTAAGAAATTCTGATTTCTTTTTGCTAGGCTCAACAATAGTAACACTCAGTGACGTATTGATAATTTTAAGAACAATGCCAGGAAAGCCGGCCCCGGATCCTACATCACAAATTGTTTTTGTACCGTTTGGTAAATGATTTAATAATTGTGCGCTATCAGTTATATGCCTATCCCAAATATTTTTTTCTGTACTTTTAGAAATTAAATTAAATTTTTTATTAGCATCAACAACTAAATCTATATAATCGCTCATAATTCTTTTGTTTGGAAAAGACAAAAATTTAGACTCTTTTTGCTTTTCAATTAACAAAATTATGCGCCTTTATTACTTTTAATATGAGATATTATTAAACCAATTGCAGCGGGTGTAATCCCATCAATTCTCTGCGCATGACCAAGTGTTTCGGGTCTTTGCTTGGTTAGTTTTTCTTTATTCTCGTTAGATAAACCATTAATATTTTTATAGTTGATGTTTGGACTAATTTTTTTTGTTTCATCTTTTCTAAATCTTTCAATATCCAACTGTTGTCTAGCTAAATATCTGTCATACAAAGCTTCCGCACTAATGGTTTTCTCTACTTGAGGAGATAAGTCTTCAATATCATTCCAGAAAACTTTTAAATCACGATATTTTACTTCTGGGTAACTTAATAATTCAAACGCAGAACGCTTTTTACCATCGAGATTAATATTAAGACCTTTTTTCTTTGCAGCATTTGGGGTAATTACTAGAGTTTTAAGCTTCTTTCTTAAATTATGTAAGTCTTTTTTCTTCTTTGTCCATGAATCTTTTCTTTTCTTTTTTACTAAGCCGTAACTTATACCAATATCTGTTAATCTTTCGTCAGCGTTATCAGCTCTCAAACTCAATCTATATTCAGACCTGGAAGTAAACATTCTATATGGCTCAGAAACTCCCTTTATAACTAAGTCATCAATCAACACGCCAATATAACCATCAGCTCTATTTAAAAGAAGAAGATCTTTTTTTAAGCTTTTCAATGCAGCATTAGCACCGGCAACAAGACCTTGTGCAGCAGCCTCTTCATAGCCTGTTGTTCCGTTAATCTGTCCAGCAAGCCATAAGCCCTTTGTTTTTTTCAAAGCGAGGCAGTGGTTAAGTTCGCGAGGATCTATGTAATCATATTCTATAGCATAACCATATTTCTCGATATTAACATTTTCTAAACCCGGTATTGTTCTCAAAAATTTATCTTGTACATCCTCTGGAAGGGATGTTGAAATTCCATTTGGATAAACTAACTCACTTGATAATCCTTCAGGTTCTAAAAAAATTTGATGGCTATTTTTATCAGAAAACCTCTCTACTTTATCTTCAATTGAGGGACAATATCTGGGGCCTACACCAGAAATATTTCCGTATTTGATTGATGATTGCATTATATTTTCAATAATAATTTTATGAGTTTTTTCAGTTGTTCTTGTTATATAACAAGGTAATTGTCTATTTTTTATTTCCTTTGATAAATAAGAAAAAGTTTCTGGTTTTTTGTCACCATTCTGTATTTCAAGAGAGGAGTAATCAATAGAAGATGAAAAGAGTCTAGCAGGGGTTCCTGTTTTAAGTCTTCCGAGGGTTAAACCAAATTTTTTTAATGTATTTGAAATTCCCTTTGAAGGAGGCTCACCAACTCGACCACCTGGTGTTGTTTTTTTACCACAGTGTATAATGCCATTCAAAAAAGTACCAGTTGTTAAGACGGTTTGGTTGGCTAAAATTCTTTTACCATCTTCGCAGATCACTCCTTTGACAATATTCTTCCCTTCTAAGATAAAATCACCCACAGAACCTTCAATAATAGTAAGGCCCGAGGTTTTATTTAACTCTTCTTTCATATTTAGCGCATAGAGCTCTCTATCTATCTGTGCTCTCGGGCCCTGAACAGCGGGACCTTTTCTTCTATTTAAAACTTGAAAATGTATACCTGATAAATCAGAAACTCGACCTATTATTCCATCAAGAGCATCTATTTCTCTAATTAAGTGACCTTTTCCAATACCTCCCATTGCAGGATTGCAGGACAATGCACCAATTGTTTCAATTTTATTTGTTATTAGAGCTGTTTTTGCGCCAACTCTTGCCGAAGATGCTGCTGCTTCACAGCCTGCATGACCTCCCCCAATTACTATAACATCAAAGCTTTCCATTATTATTTAATAAAACTTTAATAGTTTCTTATCAAGAAGTATTATTTTTATTATTAAGTAAAATTTAAATATGTTTCACGTGAAACAATTTATTTTCCTATGCAAAATTTTCCGAAAATAATACCAAGAACTTCTTCGTTATCTGTTTCTTTGGTAATACTGTCAATACTTTTCAGTGCATCTCTTATATGAATAGACATTATTTCTAAATCTCTCCCTGTTACCATATTTAGGCTTTTTTCGGCATTTATAAGATGATTTCTTTGTCTTTTTTTATTTAAAAATGCTCCAGTATTGGTTGAAACAATGTTCTTAATTTTTTTTTCTAGTTTCTTTTCAAGAATATTTAATTTTGTTTCATTCTTGAGAGATATTGAAATATTTGGCTTAATATTATGTTTCTTTTTTAAGTCAGTCTTATTAATTACTAATAAATCATTATCTGTTAGGTCTATATGTATACCAGAAAATGGGTTTTTATCATTATTCGAACCAAGGTAAATCTTAATATGTGCTGTTTTTTGGATTTTTTCTGCTAATTTAACGCCCTCTTTCTCAATTTCATCATTTGATTTTCTTATTCCAGCAGTATCTATTAATGTGACAGGAACTCCAAAAAAATTCTCTTGAGATCTTAAAATATCTCTTGTTGTACCTGGTTTTTTTGAAACAATAGCAATTTTTTTTCTCGATAAATAATTGATTAAACTAGATTTTCCTGAATTTGGTCTTCCTATAATGGCAACCCTTAGGCCTTCCTTTATAATATCCGCATTTTTTTCTGTTTTTAAAAACTCATTAATTTCTACTTTTATTTTTAAAGAAATTTTCCTTATCTCATTAAGAAGATTTTTAGGTATATCTTCATCTGAAAAATCTATTGATGCCTCGATAAGAGCAAGACATGTTTTTATTTCTTCAGACCATGAAAAATACTTATCACTTAACAAATTTCCATAATGCATGAGGGCTTGTTCACGCTGCTTTTCTGTTTCAGAGTCTATTAGATCCGCTAGTCCCTCAGCTTGAACAAGATTAATCTTTCCGCCTAAATAAGCCCTTTTAGTAAACTCGCCAGGCTCGGCAAGCCTAAAACCCTCTATCATTGAAAGCTCATCTAATAGCTTAGAAATAATTGAGAGACTTCCATGTGTTTGAAACTCTACAACAGGTTCACCAGTAAAACTTTTTTTATCTTCAAAGAAAACCACAACAGCCTGATCGAAAACACTATCTTTATGGTCATAAAGTTTACATAGAGTTGCTTCTCTCGGTTTTAAGGCTTTTTTTGTTAATTTTTTAATTGCTACTTTAGCTAATTGACCAGAAACTCGAATAACAGCAACACCCGATTTCCCTGGTACTGTTGATAAAGCATATATAGTCATTTTTAGGTGTTCATTGAATCATAAAATTCATCGTTAGATTTTGTCTGACTTAGTTTATCTAATAGAAACTCAATAGCATCAATTGTCCCCATTGGATCCAAAATTCTTCTTAAAACATATATTTTATGGAGTTTCTCTTTATCCAACAAAAGCTCTTCCTTACGTGTTCCAGATTTCATTATATCAATGGCAGGGAAGACTCTTTTATCAGCCATTTTCCTATCAAGTACGACTTCTGAATTACCAGTACCTTTAAATTCTTCAAAAATGACTTCATCCATTCTACTACCAGTATCAATTAATGCTGTTGATATTATAGTTAAAGATCCACCTTCCTCAATATTTCTGGCAGCACCAAAAAATCTTTTTGGTCTTTGTAGGGCATTTGCATCAACACCGCCTGTTAAGACTTTACCGGAAGATGGAACAACTGTATTAAATGCTCGACCTAAACGTGTTATTGAATCAAGTAATATAACTACATCGCGGCCATGCTCTACAAGTCTCTTAGCCTTCTCCATAACCATTTCTGAAACTGCAACGTGTCTAGTAGCAGGCTCGTCAAAAGTTGATGATACAACCTCTCCATTGACCGTCCTTTGCATATCAGTAACTTCTTCTGGCCTTTCATCAATCAGTAAAACTATTAAATAACATTCCGGCTGATTCTTTGTTATTGAATTGGCAATATTTTGAAGTAGAACTGTTTTACCTGTTCTTGGTGGAGATACAATCATTGCTCTTTGGCCTTTTCCTAAAGGAGCTACAATATCAATAATTCTGTCTGATAAATCTTTTTTATCAGCATCTAAAATTTCCATCGTAAGAGCTTCATCAGGATATAAAGGGGTTAAATTATCAAAATGAACTTTTGTTCTCATATTTTTTGGGTCTTCAAAGTTTATTAAGTTGACTTTTACTAAAGCAAAATACCTTTCTCCTTCTTTAGGACCTCTTATATAGCCTTCTACGGTGTCACCAGTTCTTAAAGAAAATTTTCTGATTTGTGATGGGCTTATATATATATCATCAGGGCCTGGTAAATAATTAGCATCTGAAGATCTTAAAAAGCCGAAACCATCTTGAAGTACTTCAATTACACCCTGTCCTAAAATTTCAATGTCTTGATCTGCTAAATTCTGAAGAATAGCAAAATATAGTTCTTGTTTTCTTAAGGAACTTGCATTTTCAACACCATTTTCTTTAGCGAATTCAATTAATTCAGATGCTGATTTTTCTTTAAGATCTTGTAACTTTAATTCTTTCATAAATATTCCTATTTTTAGATTTTAGGATTCTCAGGTAGGATTAATAATATTATATAATTTAATAATATCTTAGTCAAAAATTAATTCTTACAGATTATAAAATTCATAATATTATATATAATATATAGTATTAGTAGTAGTGAACTTAGTTATGTGGATTAAAAAATTATACATAAGTTATTAACAATTAAATAAAATTTAAATTTATTAACAATTTATTAACATATCTAATAAAAACAATAATTTATAAGCGTTAATAATGTTAATAAAAAATTTTTTTTAAAAAATAAACATAAAATCTTTAACAATTAAAACTGTTAGAATAAATTTAATAAAATCTGTCTAAATGTATACTTTAGTTTAATTTTAATAAATAATATTAAAGCTAACAAGTTATTAACAAGATATTACTGCAATGAAAAAAGATATAAAAAAAAATTTAACCTTGCATCTAGTTTCAGATTCAACAGGTGAAACATTAAAAGCTGTTTCAGCTGCAGCGGCTGCACAATTTTCTGAAGTCGAGTATCAACAAAAAACTTATCCAATGGTAAGAACTATTACTCAATTAGAGAGAGTATTTAAAAATATTAAAGATGAAAAAGGAGTAGTTTTTTGTACTTTGGTTGAAGAGGAAGTCAGAGAAAAATTAGAAAAGTTTTGTAAGAAAGAAAAAATTTTATATTTACCTGTAATGGAAAATATTGTTAGCGTATTAGAGAAATATACAGGCTTTGAAGCCATAAACAAACCTGGCGGACAACATGTTTTAAATGATGATTATTTTAAAAGAATTGAGGCAATAAATTATACTTTAGAACATGATGATGGACAGAGCCAAATGAATCTTGAAAGCGCTGATGTTATAATTGTTGGTGTAAGCAGAACATCTAAAACACCTACATGTATTTATCTAGCCAACCAAGGAATAAAGGCAGCAAATTATCCTCTTGTTCCTCATGTTGGGATTTCAAAGGAACTTGATAACGTTAAAAATACTCAAGTTGTTGCCCTCATAACATCCGCACACACTCTTGTTGAAATAAGGAGAAAAAGGTCAATTGAACTAGGCTTAGAAAATAAAAACAATGATTATGTTGATATTCATAAAGTCGAAGAAGAAATAACTTCAGCAAAAAGAATTTTTGCTAACAAAGGATGGCCCGTAATTGATATTACAAGAAGATCGGTTGAAGAAACAGCTTCTGCTATTATGAATATTTTATCTTTAAAAGAAGAGAAAAATGCTCAAAAAAAATAATATTATTTTAGCGTCTTCTTCCGCATCAAGACGTAAAATTATGGATGCAACAGGTATTAAATATACTTCCCTTAAGCCGCTTGTTAATGAAGAAAAGCTAAAAAAAAATTTTAAGGGCACTACAAAAAAGTTGGCTTTAATGTTAGCTGAA
>Ga0208130_1000108_pt1 | contig 43419 bp, 58 predicted proteins | sample ETNtaG_31_FD_185771 | JGI IMG/M metagenome (GOLD analysis project Ga0208130, IMG submission 185771) | Marine microbial and viral communities from oxygen minimum zone, Eastern Pacific Ocean - ETNP201310SV78 (SPAdes) (version 2) | ecosystem: Environmental > Aquatic > Marine > Oceanic ... | reverse complement strand
TGGCGCCGTGCGCGCAAAAAAACGCTAGTAAATCGGTACTATTTGACCTGCCGGCAAAAGCTTGTGACCGCAAGTGATCTCAGGGGAGAGCAAGTGAAGCGGCCAAATTGTGGGCTATAGCCAGCCCCTGGATGTTTGCCTTATCCTCTGCAGGACAGGCAAAAACGATGAGCGTTCCAAAGGCAAAAAATATCGAACTGATCGGGCTAGATGCTCTGCGCCCTTATGACCGGAACGCAAGACTTCACACCGAAAAACAAATCAAACAAATCGCGAAATCGATTGCGGCGTTTGGGTTTAACAATCCAATCCTGATCGATTCAGATCAGGGCATCATTGCGGGCCACGGCAGACTTGAGGCGGCCAAATTCTTAGGCCTTGAGACCGTGCCCGTGATCCGCCTGGATCACCTAAGCGAGAAAGAACGGAGGGCCTACATATTGGCTGACAACAGATTGGCGGATCTCTCGCAGTGGGATGAGAAGACTCTGACCGCTGAGGTTGAGGCGCTGCAAAACACCGACCTAGACCTTGACGCGGTCGGCTGGACGGATGACGAGCTGCAGGCCCTGATGGCCGGGCTAGATGAGGCCGAGGCCCTGGAGGATGAGCCTGTCTCGCTCGCCTCGGATGAGTCCGAACCTGAGACAAAGGCCTTTCGGTTTGAGTTCGACATCACAGACCACGCCGAGCTTGCGGAAATGCTCGACAGCCTGCGGCGCCGTTACAAGCTCGACTCTGACGCAGAGACCTTTGAGCACCTTGTGCGAGGGGCTCACGGCTGATGGGCGTTTCGCTTCGAGAGTATGCGCGCCTAAGGGGGCTCGATAAGGAGAGCGTCCGGCTGGCCGTCCACGATGGCCGCTTGGCGAAGTCCGTCACAAAGAAGGAATCTGGCCGCTACGACATCGACGTTGAATTGGCCGACGAGGAATGGAAGGCCAACACCAACCCCTCCAAACAGAACAACACAAAAAACAAAATCGCCCCACCGCCATCGATGGCGCAGGCGCGGGCTGTGCGGGAGATGTACGCCGCCCGGCTGACACAGCTTGAATTTGAGGAACGTTCGGGACTGCTCTGCAAGGTCGAGGATGTCAAGCTTTCGGCGTTCAAGTCTGCGCGCTTGACAAGAGACGCAATGCTGAACATTCCCGCAAGGGTGGTCAATGAAATCACCGCGCTCATTGGCGGGCTCGAAGCTGCTAAGTCCCATGAAATCCTCCTAATCCTTCAGCGGGAGATTCACAGCGCGCTTGAACAGGAGGCAGGAACGAATGGCCCTAGCTGATGGCGGCGCTGTTTTTGAAAAAGGGTTTTCGGATGGCTTGAGGCCTGATCCGGTTCTGACTGTTTCTGAGTGGGCGGACCGTCATCGGTTCCTGTCCCAGCGAGCCAGTGCAGAGCCTGGAAGGTTTCAAACATCGCGCACACCATATTTGCGCGAAATCATGGACAAGCTCAGCAGCAACGACCCAACCAATCGGGTCGTGTTCATGAAGGGCGCCCAGGTGGGCGGCACTGAGGCGGGCAACAACTGGCTTGCTTATTCGATCGACTGCAGCCCGGCGCCATTCCTGGCCGTGTCTCCAACGTTGGAGATGGCCAAGCGCAACAGCAGAACCCGGATCGATCCAATGGTCGAGGAATGCCCGAGGCTGCGCGAAAAAGTGCGCGACCCAAAGGCGCGCGACTCTGGCAACTCGATGCTCCAAAAGCTCTACCCCGGCGGCGTGCTTGTGCTGGCTGGCGCGAACAGCGCAAGCGGCCTGCGCTCAATGCCGGCAAAAATGCTTTTTGCTGATGAGCTGGACGCCTGGCCGGAAAACCTCGACGGGGAGGGCAGCGCCCTGGACCTGGCCGAGGCCCGAACCCGCACGTTCTCTAGGCGAAAGATTTTGATCGTGAGCACGCCAACGCTGGCCGGCCGTTCTGCGATTGAGCGCGAGTTCCTGGCTGGCTCAATGAAATTTTTCCACGTCCCATGCGTTCACTGTGGGGCGTTTCAAAAACTTGTCTGGTCTCAGATCAAATGGGTTGATGATGACCCGGAGACTGTCCGCTATGTCTGCGAGCACTGCGGCGGGCATCTGCAGGATCACCACAAAACAAAAATGCTCTCGGCTGGTCAGTGGATCGCAGAGAACCCGGAAGGCGACGGGACGGAGAGCTACCACATCAGCACGCTATACAGCCCGCTGGGCTGGTACAGCTGGAAGGATTGCGTCAGCAGCTATCTGAAGGCGCAGAAGTCTGAGAATGCTCTGAAGGTTTGGACAAACACGATCCTCGGCGAGACCTGGGCAGAGCAGGGCGAGGCCCCGGATTGGCAAGATCTCTACAACCGGCGAGAGCGCTACCCGATCGGCCAGGTGCCTGAGGCCGGGTGCGTGCTCACGATGGGCGTTGACGTGCAGCAGGACTATCTGGCTTTTGAAGTCGTGGCCTATGCGCCAGGGCTTGAAAGCTGGTCTATCGACTGGGGCAACATCCCAGGCGACACAGCAAGCGACGAGGTCTGGAAAGAGCTGACGGCCAAGGTGGGCACGACCTACCCGACGGCCGACGGGCTCAGGATGTCTATCCGCATGGTGGCCGTAGACACGGGCTACCGGACGCAAGATGTCTATCGCTGGGTGAAATCACAACCGCCCACGCGCGTGCTGGCCATCAAGGGCCGGGACAATCAAGCGGTGATCGTGGGCCAGCCCAGCAACGCAGAGATCGGGCAGAAGGGCCGCAAGATCAAGTCAGGTCTGAAGGTCTGGCCAATCGGTGTGAGCGTGGCGAAGTCTGAGCTTTACGGATGGCTCAGGCGAAAGGCCCGCGCTGATGCTGACGAGCTGCCCCATGGGTGGCTGCATTTTCCTGAATATGACGAGGAATTTTTCAAGCAACTCACAGCCGAGACGCTGACCCAGAAAACCGTCCGGGGCTATCCCCGCTATGTGTGGGAGAAAACCCGCGACAGAAACGAGGCTCTGGACACGCGCGTCTATGCGAGAGCCTGCGCCCAGATGCTGGGGTGTGATCGGTTTGATTCAGCGCGTTGGATTGCTGAGCGGCAGAATGGCTTAACGAGTGGCAGCGGCGTGCCGGTCAACCCGGAGCCGCAGCAAATTAAACGCCGCGCCTCAAAATTTCTTTAGTGGAGCCGATACGATGACAAAACGGAGCCTTAAAAAATGAGCCTTTTTTCTCAGGCTGGCCTAGATGCGATTGAGGAAGCCATCGGCGGCGGTTTTCTTGAGGTCGAATATGACGGCAAAAAAATTCGCTATCGAACGCTCGACGAGCTGCTGAGAGTTCGGAACATGATCAGAGGAAAGCTCGGCATGACCGAAACTGCACCGGCACGAATCCGGTTTACCTATGGGCGAGACTCTGGCGCCACGGAGGGAGCATGAGCGAAGCAAACGCACTCGACAACGTAATCAGCTTTTTCAACCCAGCGGCCGGGGCTAAGCGTGCGCGTGCGCGCCTCGCGTTGGATCAGGCCCGCAGATATGACGGAGCGGCCAGCGGCCGGCGTAATGACAACTGGCAAACCCCGAGCACTTCTGCTGATGCAGCGCTGGGGCCAAGCCTCGAAAGACTTAGAAACCGCTCGCGCGACCTGACCAGAAACAACCCGTTCGCGGCCAGGGCAATTCAGGTGCTCGTCAACAACACCGTGGGCGGTGGTGTGCTGGGCCAGGTCAAGAGCCGCAGCCGCACCCGAGAGCAGAGATTTAATCAGGCCTGGGAGAACTGGGCAAAGAATCCGCAGCTCTGCGACTATGACGGCCGCTCTGATTTCTGGGGAATCCAGGCGCTAGTTTTTCGCACCGTCGTCGAGGCTGGCGAATGTTTGATCAGAAAGCGGATCGACCCGCGCGCCGAGTTCCCCCTGAAACTTCAGGTGCTAGAGCCCGATTTCATAGACGACGCCACGAAAGACGGTCTCACAGAAGACGGTGGCTACATCAGACAGGGCATTGAGTACAACGCCAGCGATGAGCGGGTTGCCTACCACCTCCACCGTCAGCACCCAGGCGACCGCGTAACTGCTCTGCATAAGTATGAAACTGTCAGGGTGCCCGCTGATGAGATCATCGCGGTCTTTAGACGTGACCGCCCAGGGCAGGGGCGTGGTGTTCCTTGGAGCGCTTCGGTCATTTCCAGGCTGCGCGATTTTGACGATTTCTCCGATGCACAGCTGCTGAAACAAAAAATCAGCGCGTGCTTCACCGGCTTTGTGATTGATAACGAGAGCCAGGACACAGGCGGCGCGCCGCCCCTGGCCGAGTCCCTGGAGCCGGGCAGCATCGAGATCCTGCCAGCTGGCAAAGATGTCAGGTTTGCCAGCCCTCCAAGCGTGGGCGAGTTCGACACATTCAGCCGGGCCATGCTGCTGCAGATTGCGGCGGGCTACGGCATCACATACGAGGCGCTCACCTCAGATCTAAGCAATGCCAACTATTCGGCGGCGCGCATGGGGCACCTTGAGTTCACGCGGAACGTTGAGTGCTGGCAGAAACAGATCCTGATTGCACAAATGCTGGGGCCGGTCTGGGGCTGGTTTAAGCAGTCCGCCGAAATCGTCGGAGATGATCCAGGCGATGTGCGGATGCAGTGGACACCTGCACGCCGAGAGCTAATCGATCCACAGAAAGAAGTCGGCGCAATTATTGAAGCAGTCCGGGGCGGATTGATCAGCCTTTCCGAGGCAATCCGGCGCTCTGGATATGAACCCGGAGAGGTGATGGCCGAGATCGCCCGTGACGCGGCAATGCTCGATGAATTGGGTCTTATCCTTGACACAGACCCGCGCAACGTAACAGCGGCTGGAATGCTGCAAATGGAACCACAACAGGAACCGCAACAGGAGGCAGAACCTAATGACTGACAAAACCCCCGCATCGGAGCAGCCGAAGGCGGGTGAAGATAATATGCAAACGGTTTACACCGAGCGCATGGGCGAGCTTTATCAAACTAGGGCTCAATTCATCCCGTCTTCCGTTGACGCCGACAGCCGTTCGGTTGAGGTGACTTGGACAACGGGGGCGCCCGTGTTGCGTCGCAATGTTGGGGGTTCTTATTACGAGGAGCTTTCGCTAGGCGATGCGGTCAACATGGAGCGCTTAAACAATGGCGCGCCCCTTCTAAATAGCCACAAGGCCGCCGACCTTTCCGACATTGTCGGAGTCGTCGAGCGGGCTTGGACTGACGAGAAAGAGGGCCGCGCGGTTGTGCGTTTCTCTGATCGTGCTGAGGTCGAGCCTATATGGCGCGACGTGCAGCAAGGCATCATCCGCAATATCAGCGTCGGCTATGCCGTCGATGAATTTGAGCGGGTGGAGGCCAAGCGTGAGGGCGAACCTCACACCTTGCGGGCGACTAGCTGGACTCCAATGGAGTTAAGCCTTGTGCCCGTGCCTGCTGATTTTTCAGCGACCGTAAGAGAACTGGAAACAGTTCAGGAACCAACCGAAACAAAGGAACCCACCATGGACGAAACCCGTGAGATGGAGCAGGCGGCGCCCGTCGAGGCTGTTGCATCTGCTCCCGATACCACACAAGTAATTGAAGCTGCAGTGAAGGCCGAACGCGCCCGCGCTGCAGACATCCGCACTGCTGTGCGCGCTGCAGGTCTTGAGGATTCTGTGGCCGAAAGCATGATCAGCGACGGTGTCGAAGTCGACGCAGCCCGCAAGGCTGTGCTTGATCAGCTGGCAACCCGCCAAGCCGCGACCCCAACTGTGCAGCATATTTCAGTCACCGAGGATGCCAGCGACAAGCGCGCTGCCTGCCTTGAGGCTGCACTTGAGGCCCGCGTTGGCCTGGGCGAGTGGACCGACGCCGCCCGCTCTGAGCGTTCCTCAACCATGCTGGACATGGCCAAGGAATCCCTTGGACGCACTGGCGCCAACATCACCGGAATGAGCAAGTCTGAGCTTGCTTACCGCGCGATGCACAGCACCTCGGATTTCCCCCTGCTGCTGAGCAATATCGCCCGCAAGTCTCTGATGGCTGGCTATGAAGCCGAGCAGCAGACCTGGCGCCCCTTGAGCCGTCAGCGCAACCTGCCCGACTTCCGCCCCGTTTATGAGGTGCAGGTCAATGGTCAGTTCTTGCCCGAAGAACTGGCAGAAGGCGGAGAGTACAAGACCGCCACAGTTTCTGAGGCACAGACCAGCTGGAGCCTTAAGAGCTACGCCAAGAAAATTCGCGTGACCCGCAATCTGGTCATCAATGATGATCTGGATTTCCTGGGCCGCATTCCTCAGATGATCGGACGCGGTTACAGCCTGTTCGAGTCAAACCAGATGTGGGCCAACCTGACCGGCAACCCCACCATGGGCGAAGACAGTAAGGCGCTGTTCCACGCTGACCACGACAACAGCGGCACCGGCGCCATCAGCGTTGATGCTCTGTCTGATGCTCGTTTTGCTCTGCGGAATCAGTCTGATCCTGCCGGCAACCGCGTAAACCTGCGCGCTCGCTATCTGGTCATTCCTACCGCACTGGAAACCGACGCCGAGCAGTTCCTGGCACCGTTCACACCTGCCCAGGTCTCCGACGTGAACCCCTTCAGCGGCAAGCTGCAAATCATTGCTGAGCCCCGCCTGGATGATGCAAGCGGCACTGTCTACTACGTCACCGCCGACCCCGCACAGGTCGACATGATGGTTTATGGCTATCTGGCCGGCGAAGCTGGCCCACAGGTCACAACCGTTGACGAGCGTGACCCCGACGGAATCACCATTCTGTCCCGCATTGATTTCGGCTGCGCCGTGCTGAATCATCGCGGTTTCTACAAGTCCACTGGCGCCTGATCTAAGGAGACCTAAACCATGAAAAACTTCGTTCAAAACGGCGCGAACCTGACCATCACGGCAGGCTCTGCTATCTCTTCCGGTGACTTCGTAGTGATCGGCGATCTCGTCGGCGTTGCAGTTACTGACATTGCAAACGGTGAAACCGGCGCCATCTCTACCGAGGGCGTTTTCCAAGGAACCAAAGCATCCGGCGCCTCTCTGGCGGTGGGTGACAAGGCTTACCTGAACAGCACCGGCAAACTGACCGACACCGCCACCAGCAATGACGCTGTGGGCCTGGTGGTGGCCGTTACTTCCTCGACCGTAGATGTGAAAATCTTCGGCCGTAAGGTGGCCTGATGAGGCAGGATCTGACAAATCGGATCCTCAGCGCGGCGACAGCGAGATTGGGGGAACCCGTCACGCTGTCCCGTGATGGCGTCAGCTATCAACTGCGGGGCATCTACAGCGAGACACACTCCGAGGTCGACATCGACACCGGGCTAAATGTCACGTCCCAGATGCCTTCGCTCACAATTAACAGCGCAGACATTTCTATTGATCCGAAGGGCAACGATCGAGTGACGATCGCCGACGGCCGGACCTTTATGGTTCGCGAAACAAGGGCTGACGGAGAGGGCGGCCTAGTTCTTTTGATGTATCAGGCGCAAGCGAACAACTACCTGTAAGGAGGCCGACGCATGGGCACGCTTGCAATGAATCTGTTCCCGGAGCGTTTTTACGGCGCGACGGAACACCCACGGAAGACGATCCGCGACGCAATCCACGAAAGGTTTACGACGAGCGTCGGACAGGTCAACGTTGCGGACTATCCGCAGGGATACGACGAGAACCTTGTCGAGGGTGACGAGGGCTATGTGGCCCCGGTGCTTGTCGACAAATACTGGACCCCGGCCGGGCCAAACGTTTTTCAGCGGAAAGAGGTTGAGATCGATTTTGGCGATATGCCGCTGATCTTGCTCCGCTATCAGGGCGAAAAAGTTTTAGAGCGTCCCGGCACAGGCTGGGAGGGCTTTGACCTACGGCAGATCGATCTGAGCATTGAGCCCTATGTGCTTGTCACCCCTGGGCAATCAGCTGAGCAGCTACTTGACGAAATGGCCTTTTACATCGAAGCCTGCATGAACGGCTTTGATCTGAAAAAGTACAACTGTGAACCGCTGCTCGCATCCACTGAATATGAGACCGAGTTCGACAACTCCCAGCCGGTGGCGGTTGGGTCCTTGCTGTTCGAGATAAGGTATATGTGTCCGCGCCTGGGCGTCGACTTTGGCCTCTGGGATCGTGACGACGCCTGTCTGAACAATCCTGGCCTAGTGCCACCCGTGCAAACCGTCGTTGTCCGAAATAACTTCGGCACAGAGACTTACACCCACCCCGAAGATTTTTAAGGAGTCACACCCATGGCAAAAAAAGCAGCAACCAAAGAACCCGCAAAGGCAAAGGCCGCCATCACCCCTGAGCAGCTGGCCGTTTTTATGGGCCTTGAGAAAGGCTCAAGCAGAGGCCTGAAGCCCTACTGCGAGGCAGCGCAAAACGTTTGTAATTCATTTGCAGGCGGTGAGATGAAAGAGTCACAGGTTGCCACCATGGCCCTGCTGCACTGCGCTGCATGGCTGCAGCTCACGAAAGCAAAGACCATCAAAGAGCTAAAAGAGATCCCCTTGAAAGTTCGTTATATGGTGATCACTGCGATGGAAGACGCCAAAGCCTGATGAGTTTCGCAGTCCCACGGTCAAGCCGCAGGACTTCAGGAGTTGGCGATTATGAGCTGACAGATACGGCCCGAAATATCGGGTCACTGCTCAGGTTCGGGCAGGTGCTAAGCGTCAATAATGAACAGCGCACCTGCCGGGTCAAACTTCAGGAAGGCCTCGAAACAGACGATCTGCCCTGGATCACCGCCAGGGCGGGCGGGAATGTTTTTTGGGCTGCGCCATCTATTGAGGAAACGGTGCTGATCCTCAGCCCCTCAGGGGAACTGAATAACGCGGTTGTTCTGCCAGCACTACAGACAAACATGAACGGGACCTGGCCGTTCGATTTCTCAGATCTTGAGTTCATCTGGGGCGGCCTAGGCGATCCTCGGACCACCGTTTGGCGTTGGATTTTTGCAGACGGAGGGATCCTTGAAAACGACGCCGAGAAAAACCAATTTCGAGTAGAGCAGAAGCAAAGCCGGGTTTATGGCAGCGAGCTAGTCCACACGAAATCTGAGAAATTTATCTATATCGACGCAGACACAGAGCAGGGGATTGTCCACATAAAAGCCCCGATGATCAAGCTTGACGGGGATGTGCATATCACCGGGCAGCTGATGCAGACCGGCCGGATCGTCGGAGTGAAGAAAGACGGCGCAGGCCTTAAAGAGCTGGACCTTGTCGGCGATCCAATCAACCTCAACAGCAACGGCGGCGTGTTGGGCTTGCTGGCCGGTTTGCTCGGTTCTGTCGCTGGCGGCGCGCTTTCGCTCGGGCAGCTGGGCGACATCATGAACCTGAATGGCAATTTGCTAGGCGGGCTGAATGGCTTGGCTGACAACATCCTTGGAGCTAGCGGCCTGCAATCTCTATTCACTGCAGCCAACGGTCTGAACATTTCAGGCATCGGCGCAGCTATGAATCTGACCGGCAGCCTTCCCGTGCTGGGTGAGGTTTTCAACGGCCTAGGTTTTGCCGGCACAATTTTGGAAGACATCACGACCGGACTGCCGCAGCTGATCCAAGGCGTTACCAGTGGCACCGGCTTAGATCTCACAGGAGCGTTCAACGGGCTGAGCGGATTGGCCGGCGCGATCGGCACAGAGTTCAATATCCCAGCTCTAAGCAACCTCAGCGACAGCGGCGCCCTGGGCGCGATTGCTGGCGTCATCGACGGCGGGACGCTCACCATCAATGACGTGATGGGCGTTGTCTCTAGCTCTGGGCTGCTGCCTCAAGGAAGCGACATAAGCAACGCGATCAACCTGGCCTTAGGGGCTACTGATGCGGTTTTGGATGATGACGGCAACCTTGTGGCAGGGCCTGAGCTGCTGGACTTCGCCGCCCGCACTGGCTCTGATGTCATGGGCGCGCTGCTCGGGGGAAACTCTGACGTTGACGCAAAGCAGATCGCGCACAAGATCAGCGAGCTTGGCCTAGCCACAAACCTTGAGGCATTGATTGAGGCAGGGGTCGACGGTGGCGACGGGATCGGCACCCTGATCAGCTCTGGCGCCATCACCCTCGCCCAGGTGCTCGACTTAAACAGCATTTTTCAGAACGACCCAGACGCAGCAGCAACAGCAGCGCAGGCAGGGTCAGGGGCAGGGTCAGGCGTTCAAAAATTCTTTGACTACTTCGAGCGGGCGGCCCCAGGGCAAGTCCCGCGTCGCGATATGAGCAGCGCGGCAAACTCAGACACAAGCCCGAAAAAAGGGACAGTGAAAGACAGCGCGACCGGCAACTATGTGCCAGATGGCACGGTTACCGACGTTCCGAACGCTTACAGCGATTGGGACACCAACTATGCCTAAGGGGGAAAAATGCCAGGAGTTGCACGATTAGCAGACATCTCAAGTCACGGGGGCGTTTTGACCCTGCCAGTGGCGAAGAGCGTTAGAACGAACGGGCGGCCGACTGCCCACCTGGGCACGATTCACGTTTGCCCGTTGCCGTTTCACCCACCGACCCCGATCTTTCCGGGCAAGCCATCGGTCCGGGTCGAGGGGAAGCCTATCGCTACGATTGGTGAGAAGGCTGGGTGCGGCGCTGTCGTCGTTACTGGCTCAGGCGATGTGAACGCGGGCTAATGGCTGTCGGAATGAATAGAGAGACGGGCAAGCCCCTCTCAGACGCTGACCATCTCCGCCAGTCGATCAGGGACATCCTCAGCACGCGCATAGGCACGCGCACAATGCTGCGCGATTATGGGAGCAACATCCCCGAGCTGGTAGATGAACCGATCAACCGCTCGACTATTGCAGCCATTAAGGCGGACGTTATCAACGCGCTCAATGTCTGGGAGCCGCGAATGAAAATCAACCGGGTCATCCTGACAGAGGTGCAGGCTTCTGGGCAGCTGACCTTCGACCTTGAGCTTGTCTACCTGCCGAACGGCCAGGTGATCGCACTAAAAGGAGTCACCATCTGATGGCCTACAACCTTTCATCACTTCCAGACCCTCAGATTGTTGAGGCTCTGAGCTTTCAAACTATTTTCAACGAACTGCGCGCAGATTTCAGCACGCGCTTTCCGCAGTTCTCCGCCCTGGTTGAGTCTGACCCGGCGATCAAGCTGCTAGAAGTCGCGGCCTATCGGGAGACAATTTTGCGCGCCCGCGTCAACGACGCATTCAAGGCGACTCTTTTGGCTTTCGCGGCTGGCTCGGATCTCGACAACCTGGCCGCGTTCTATGGCTTGACACGAATTGAACAGGAGACAGACGCAGAGCTGAAAGACAGAACGATCAACAGGATTCAAGGCAGCTCGACCGCAGGCGGCGCGGCCTGGTATCGCTATCAAGCGCTCACAGCCAATTCAGGCGTGAGAGATGCCCGAGTGACCAGCCCCGCAGCGGGCGAGGTGGCCGTGGCTCTGCTGAGCAAAGAGATCGAAAACCTCGAAGCAATCGGCCTAGATCCAAACGCGCTCACGGCACCCATGGCGGCCCTTGCGGCGTTCTATGGCGTGCCGGTGCTCCCGAGCGACAAAGATCTGACAGTCTCGCCACAGATCCGTGCAGTGATCGACGCAGCCGGGCCAAACGGCACGGCCACTTCGCAAATGCTGTCAGCTGTGGATGCTGTCATGCAAAACGATGAGGTCAGGGTGATCACCGACACGGTCACCACGTCATCGGCAAATGTGGTCAGCGTCGATGTCGAGGCTGAGGTTTATCTGTATCCCGACAGCTCGGCAAACGTGCTCGAAGGCATCGAGGCAGCAATCAGGGCAGGCGTCGCAAATGAGGGCGGCCTGGGCTGGGATCTGACGCTTTCTTGGCTGATCAAAAATATCCACGTCGACGGCGTGCAGCGCGTTGAGCTGATCACCCCGACGACAAATCAAGTCGCAGACGACGGCACCGCGATCAGCGTTGGAACCGTCACCATCACTAACAAGGGATATGACCGCTGATGTCGGACACTGGCCTGCTGCTTCCTAGTTCATCCACGCCGCTAGAGCGCGACCTGTCGGCATCGATGAACCCGTTGCCACGGGTGGGGCCGGCTGCTGAGTTAATCCGCACTGCAAAACGGGAGAACATCCCAGATTCAGTCGTTCCGTTTCTGATCTATGAGTACGGCCTAGGCGAGCTGCTGCCGTATCTTTCAGACCCACGAACAGCGATTGCAACCGGCGTTCTGTGGCAAAGACTGCGCGGCACGCCTCAGAGTTTCAGGATCGCGCTCGGCTGGATTGGAAACGACGGGATCATCGAGGAATCAGAGGGAGGAACCTCCCGCTGGTCACAATTTCAGTTAGGCCTTGCGTCTGCCCCGGTTGACCTGTCACAGACTGATTCAGTCGTGGAGATTGGCCGGCTATCTTCCCCGGTTCGATCTTCACTCTTTCGCATCTATGGCGGATGGTATGACGGCCGGCGGTTCAATCTCGATGATCACCAGCTAAGCGGCCTGGATACCCTCTGCGATCACACGGGGGTCTATCTCAAGGATGAATGGCCGCAGCTTAGTTTCGGGCGCGAGTTCAAGGATGAGCAGGGCGACATCTCCGGCGACCTGGCCGGTGCCCTTGGCATTCACCGCCACACAGGCATCAGCGGCCTGTATGAAGACCGAACTTATCTCAGCAACTCCGTGCTGGGCGAGACCAGCTGGCGGACGTTGCACATCGAGGATCTCTCCTCAGTCATTAGCCGGCTGCATTTCAGCCTGTCTGGCGGGTTCTGGAACCGCGCCACTGATTGGGATGTTCAGCTGGATTGGGGGCAACTGCTCGACTGGGCAGGCCTTCAGAACACATTCACGCCGGCTCTCAAGTTTGCCAAGGCTGGCATCTACCTGGGCGATGGCGAAGTCCTGGGCGACACAAACGCTTGTCTCCCTTGCACCGAACTCACAGAGTTCGGCGATGGCCCGTTCCTGCTTTCCGAGGGCGACCCTGCGACAGGCGAAAACATCCTCAGCGAGCATCTCTCGCGGGTCGAGTTCGTCGAGATTAACGAGCGCTTCGAGCGCCAAAAACAATTCGGCTCTCTCTGGGTCGGACAGTATCAGGGTCAAAGCGAACTTTTCCCGCTCACGCACGGCGAGGCCTACACCGCTGCCGGCTCAACAAACTTCCTCCCACACGTCACGCAAATCCCTGCCGGGAACATGCGCTCTGGCAACTGGCAGTTCAACAACCGCCAGGACGTTACAGATCACATTTTTGGAGATGGCGCAGGGCACCGCCTGGGCGTCGGCGAAGCCTGGTTACCGCTGGGCAAAACGTCCTTCGCAGACGGTGACCCGTCGCATGGATATCCCGAGTATTTCGATCTCGATTCAGTCGTGTTCGATGAAGCCGCCGGAACGCTCAGCGGCTTTGATGTCGAGCTTGTCAACGGCACTTATCAGCAGGGCGATTTCCACAGCGTCCCGCTTTATGACGCGGACGGAGTCCGGCGGACAATCCAGGTCCGCAATGAAGTGCCAGGGGGCCATGACGGCTTCCGCATCGGGCAGGTTTTCTTCGGGACAGAGCTTCAGCTGCTGCCATCGCTTCGCGAGCACACAAGAGAGCTGTCTTATGACGACAGTTTCGAGCTTTCGCGGTCACGGCTCAGCGAGCACACCCCGATCCCGAACCTCTACACCAACACCCGGAGCCACACGACCACATTGGTCGTGGAGCTTACACAGTCCAGTCAGTGGCAGTCAGCTCACCAGACCTGGGATTCTGCCACCTGGGATGGCCCGGATGGCTGGTTTGAGGTTGATGAGCAACCTGTCGACACCTGGGCCAGCACGTTCAGCTGGACATCAATGCCTCAGCTTGAGCAGGTGCTGGGCTTTAGCCGCACCATGCTCACCCTCTCAGAGAACGGGCACCTTTCCGACTCTGACGGGATCCTTGGCAACACCCACGCAACGCTCGGATTCTTCGAGGATCAGCGGACAGAACGCAGCCACCAGACAACAGCAGAACACGCTGGCAGCGATCACCAGCTGGGTCTGGTCAACAACTGGGTCAGCGTGCTTGGGACGCTCGGATGGAACTCCACGGGCACCATCAGAGACGTTGGCTACGCCGTCGAGACGATACAGATCGACGAGCTGGCCGGAACGATCTCCGCGCAGCGGGTCGAGTATCACACGAACTTCCTGTTTACAAATTACTGGCACTACAAGCTTGGAGCGGTCGACACGTTCTCGCTCTACGACGCGAACGGCGCACAGCAGCGGTTCCAATACCGCACAACCGCCCCGGTCAACTTCAACTGGGACGCGCACAACAGCGGAATCGCTGGGGTCTGGGGCGGTCTCTACGCGCTCGACCTGTTCATCGGCAACCCGCTGCGCCTGGTGCCAACGCACCGCGAGCACTACAAGACGCTCGCCTATGACGATCTCTTCGAGCTGTCACGCACGCGCCTCAGCGAGCACATCCCGCTCTTTAATGAGCAGGCGATCACCCGCGATCACGGCAGCGCTGCCACCTGGCACACAGAGCAGTTTGACACCTGGGCAGACACAAGCCCCGCATGGTCTGAGCCTGGGAATGATTGGAGCTTCCCCGGCTGGTTTGACGGAGCAAACGAACCGACCTGGGGCGAGGCCTACAGCTGGCAGCAATTCCCACAGCTCGAAAGGGTCAGCAACCATTACACGACGCACCTCTACCTGTCCGACACTGACGACGGATTGGGCGGAACAAATGCAACGCTTGGCTGGCCTGTCTCGCAGCGCTTTGATCGTTTCCACAACGCTGTGGAAATCTCCGGGGTCCATCAGACCCGGTCAGCGCACCGGCAACACGTCAGAAGCTATCAACCCGCAACCGTCGCGCTCTATGTCGAGCCGACCTGGCAGGCTGGCGACTGGGCAGGCCCAGGTGCGACAGACTGGGTCGACGCTTCTAGTGACTGGGCAGCCGGAAGCTGGGATTCTGTCGAATGGATCGATCAGTCCACAATCTCATGGGCTAACCAGTTCATGTGGGGCAAAATTGCGAGGTGGCAGATCGCCAGCCTTGCGGTCGAGTCGGTCCACGAAACCCATAACTAAACACGCCCGTATAATGCAAACAACCATGGAGGTGAGCCCTTGGCGACACTTGTAACGACAGGGCGGGCCGGTCTGGCAGCCTCTGTTAAAGCCCGCGACATTTTTCTAGGGATTGGCGCAGGCCAAACCAGCTGGGACGCCAACGGCGTCGATCCAGAAAACATCAACTCGACCGCGCTTTATGACGCGATCGGTTACCGAAAGGCCGCACAGGTCGATTTTGTGTCGTCAGCGGCGCAAGGGGCAATCAGCCTGCCCAGTGGCAGATATGACGTGAGCGCATCAGAAACAAACTTGCTCTATTGCAAGTTCACTCTTGATTTCTCTGACGCATCATCTGCAACCATCAGAGAAACAGGCATCTTTTTAGACGTTGTGACCGGGGCAAGCTTGCCAGCTGGTCAGATGTTTTTCGATGCGTCGACTGAGGTCACCAGCTCGGGGACTCTCTATCTGATCGAACACGTTTCCTCAATCATTCGGACCCCGGCAACTCGGGAAACGTTCGAGTTCGTTCTAACGTTCTAAAGGAAAAAACCATGAGTCTTCAGGGTTACTACAACCGATTCTCGGCGGCTGATCAATACGATGAGCTGCTGTTTCGTGCCAGCAAAGGCCTGCAATCTGCCGAGCTGAACGAAAGCCAAGCGATCCTCTCGGATCGGATTACTAAGATTGCAAACAGCCTGTTTCAAGATGGCGCTGTCATTTCTGGATGTCAGCCGACCGTCAATGTGCAGACAGGGGCAGCAACCCTTCAGTCTGGAACGCTTTACGTTCTGGGCGCTGTCCGTTCTGTCGATCAAGCCTCAATCACGGTTCCCACAACTGGAAGCCTGCAGATTGGCGTTCGACTGAGCACATCGACAGTCACTGAACTGGAAGATGCAAGCCTTCGCGATCCTGCACAAGGTACGCGCAACTATCAGGAGCCAGGCGCAGGCCGCACCAAACGGACCCTCTCTTGGGGCTGGTCAGGTGATGGCGGAACTGGCGATTTCTACGGTGTCTATGACGTGCTCAACGGCGCGCTTGTCACCATCGAGGCGCCCCCTGTTCTGGACGCTGCGAAAAAGCTTGTCGCTCAATATGACCGTGACGCGAACGGTTCTTATATCGTCAGCGGCTTGCGTCTCTCAGCTCTTGGCTATGACGCCACGAACACGAATTACACATTTTCAGCTGCCGAAGGCGTAGCCAACGTCTACGGAAACAAACTGAACAAGCCCGTTGCGACGAGCTTGGCATTTCCGATTGACCCCGAGCTGCAGTCAATCAGCAACGAACCAAAGGTTTCGGCTGGCCCCACTAGCCAAACCCTGAACGTCAACCGCTTCCCTCTGGCCACCATCAACGATGTGGTGATCACAAAAGAGGTCACGGTCACCCTGACTCACGGCAGCTTTAGCGGCGCCCTGGATCAACTGCCCGACACCTCAGTTCTGAGCATTCAGAGCGTGAGCCAGTCCGGCACGACCTACAGCGCAGGAACTGACTACAACCTCACGGCCGATCAGGTCGACTGGTCACCCTCAGGCGCTGAGCCTGCACCGGGTTCGACCTATGACGTGACTTATCGGTTCCTGACCAGCACGGCAGCAACCAACATCAACCCTGATCTAGGCGCTTTCGACATTGTCGACGCCGTCGCGTCCACCCTCGTTTTGGTGGATTACGACTGGAAGATGCCCCGGATTGATGTCATCAGCCTCGATCCTGACGGCCTGTTCCATCGCAACAGGGGCGTTTCGACAGCGTTCAACCCCGTTGCTCCGACCGTTCCGTATAACGAACTCCAGATTGCTGAATACAAGCAAACCTGGCACTCAACCAACCTTCCCGAAGTCACCAACAACGGGCACAAGGTTGTCTCTGTGCGCGAACAGCGCCAGATGAAGAACGCCATTGCTGAGCTTTACGGCATCGTCGCTGAGGAAAGACTGCAGCGAGACCTGGCATTCAAAGAGCCCACAGCAAAATACGGCGTTTTCGCTGATCCCTTGCTTGATGGTGATCTGAGAGATGCAGGCGTCGCTCAAGACGCCGTCATCGTTAATCAGGAACTTCAGCTGGCTATCAACGGCGCACCCGTAAGGGCTGCCCAAAACAACGACACCCACGAACTGCTCCCATATCAGGACGTGACCCTGATCGCTCAGGAGATGTTCACCGGGTTCATGAAGATCAACCCATACGGGAACTTCGACCCAATCCCTTGCGATGTCACCTTGGATCCCGCTGTGGATCTCTGGGTTGTCACTGACGAAAACACCACATTCAGCACCCAATCATTCACGATTGGCTCTGGTGATATGTCGTCTTCCTCCACCTCCACGGTGGTGCAGCTGGCATCAGAGGTGCGGACAAACATCGCGAACCTGCGGCAGACGGTGGTGGATTTCACCATCTCTGGATTCGACTCTGGCGAGGCACTCTCAGATATTGCGTTTGACGGTGTCCACCTGGGCAACAACGGCGAAGTTGCCAACGGCGATGGCGACGTGAGCGGCACCTTCACGGTTCCCGCTGACATCCCTGCCGGTTCTAAAGAGGTCCAGTTCCTGGGCGTGCAGGGATCCTTCGGATCTGCCGTCTACACCGGACAGGGCACACTCGTCGAGCGCGAGTGGAACAGCATTACTACAACCACGACGTGGAGATGGTGGAGCCCACCACCCCCACCACCGCCGGCACCCCGTCGCTGGGGTTGGGGCGACCCTCTCGCGCAGAGCTTTGTTCTGCCTGAAGGCCGTCACGTTACCGGCATTGATCTGATGTTCGCCGCGCATGGCAATGAAGACAACGACGTTGTCGTTGACATTGTCCTAGGTGACAACGGATTCCCTAGCGCCGACTCTGTGACCCGGACCCGGATCAAGGGAACCGACATTCAGACGACTGGATACACCCGCGCGACTTTTGATTTCCCGATTTATCTGGATGCAGCGCAAGAGTATTTCGTTGTCCTGATGACGAACGACGACACCCACGCCGTTCGAGTCGCAGAACTGGGCAAGTTCGACACCGTCGCTCAGGAGTTCGTCACCGCTCAGCCTTACACCGTGGGCGTTCTGCTCAGCAGCTCCAACGGCACCACCTGGACGGTTCACAACGACAGAGACCTGACATTCAAGCTCTACGGGGCAGAGTTCACCTCAACGACGCAGACCATCAACCTCGGCAGCATCACGGTTTCAAACATGACCGACCTGCTAGTTGCTGCGCCTGTCGACATCCCCGCGACAAGCTCCCGCGTGACTTTCAAGTACACCCGGAGCACTGGCGAAGAGTTCCTGCTTGCACCTGATCAGGCCATCAAGCTTGAGGCAGCGGTGAGCGACACCATGCAGATTCAGGCAATCCTTGAGGGCACCTCAACGGAATCGCCCACCCTGCACCCCGGAGTCCTGAGCATCCCTGCGACGCTCGACACAGCCGGCACCTATGTGGGCCGAGAGTTCGACATCACCAATGGTGGTTCGACAATTCGGATCATCTTTGAGGCGCAGCTTGTCGGCGGAGCTGGCGTGGTCCCTCAATACGACAACAGCGGTTACCAATCAATGGCCCTGGCTTCGGCCACTCCGGTCGGCGATGGCTGGGTTGAGTACGTTTTCGAGGACACAGGAATCGTCGCTCTGACTTCCACCCGCGTAAAACTGAACCTCTCTGGCACGGCAGCAGGCCGTCCCAAAATCCGCAACATTCGCGCCGTAATGGTTTGAGGACTAACCCATGACAACTGACACACGCACGACCCAACAGAACTATCCGAAGCCTTACCCGAGCAATTTGCTCGCGGCTGACGTGGTTCGTCTCAGGGATGCCCTAGACGCAATCGATACCGACATGGCGGCCCGGCCCTCGGCCGCCGCCGTGACGGCAGAAATCGCGGCCGCTATTGCGGCCCTGATTGACGCAAGCCCTAGCCAGCTCGACACATTGAATGAGCTGGCTGCTGCACTGGGCGATGATTCAAATTTTGCCGCTACGGTCACAACAGCCTTAGCCGGCAAACTGGATCTGTCCGGTGGCACGCTCACAGGGCAAATAACACTGCCGAACAATCCAACTTCGGCAATGCAAGCAGCCACAAAATCTTATGTGGATTCAACTGCTCTTGCGAACGCTGGCGCCAGCCTTGGCTTGGCCGTCGCACTCGGCTAACAAACAAAAGGATTAAACACCATGGCTGAAACCTTCAAACGCGCTGGCGGCCCAGTCTCTTCCAGCTCTAGCGTGATGTACACGGCGCCCGCAAATACGGGCGATACCGCCGTTGTTCTCGCGATCACCATCTCAAACAAGACAAGCAGCGTGATCACCGGCACCGTCGAGATCGTCGACGCGAACGGATCTGTTTCGAGCTGCCTGCTCTACAACGCGAACATCGCTGGCTACACAGGCCTCGAAGTCGTGCAGAACAAAATCATCCTTGAGGCCGGAGAAGGCATCAGGATCGGCACCAACAGCAACCAAAATCTGAGCGCCACGATTGGCGTTTTGGAAATCACCGCGTGAGGTTGAACAATGTCAAAAAATGACAACTGCTTCGGCAGCAACGCCGGTGATAGGACGGGCGTTTACAAGCTCAACGACTATTCCTCATACGTTCTGCAGGGGTCCTGGTGGCAGGTTGCTGGTCAGGATGAGTTCCTGACCCCAGGCAGCTACACCTGGCTTTGCCCCCCTGGCGTCAACAGCGTTAGCGCCGTGTGCGTTGGCGCTGGCGGCGGCGGACAATCAAGTTGGGCATCCCCAGCCGGTGGCGGTGGTGGCCTGGGCTGGAAAAACAACATCTCCGTGACCCCCGGCCAGTCCTACACAGTCGTGGTGGGAACGAAAGGCACAAGGAACAGCCAAAACGGCGGTGATAGCTATTTCATCAGCCGTGGCACTGTTGCCGGTGGCGGCGGTGGCATGGGCGGCAACCCCGGCGGTTACTCCGGGATGGGCTACAGCCACAACGGAACCGGCGGCGGTTACTCCGGCGACGGTGGCGGCAGAGGCGGCACCTGTGGTTACAACGGCGGCGGTGGCGCTGGCGGTTACGCCGGTAATGGCGGCGACTCCCAATCAAACTCACCCACCAACAGCGGTTCTGGCGCAGGCGGCGGCTACTACAGCTCCACCTATGGCACCGGAGCAGGCGGCGGCGTTGGCATCTATGGTCGACGCACTGACTTAAACGCCTTACAAGGTTCCTCGTACGGCAACGACGGCAACGGCAAGGGTTGCGGCGTGAACTCGGGCTCTCACCGCTGGAACAGCGGGCAACACAACGGCCTGGGCGGCGAAGGCGGCTCACGGCGCACCGGGATCATCTCAGGCGAGTTCACTGGCTACAGCGGCTGCAGTGGCGAAAACCCTTGGGGCTTCGGCTACAACACGAACGACATCCAAGGCGGCTTCCCCGGCGGCGGTGGTGGCGGTCCTGGGACCAGCTACGGCGGCGGAGACGGCGGCGGCGGCGCGGTCCGCATCATGTGGGGCGGCGAGCTTACGTCCGCTCGTTCTTACCCTGACACCAACTGCGAGGATCAGACATGAGTTCGTTTTTTATCAAAGTCGAAGATGGCGCCCCTGTGGGCTTTCCAATGTCTCTGTCTTCCGCGCGCAGCCTCGGCTACCACGAGCACGGTTATCGGAACGGAGAGATCCCTGAGGATCTCGAAAAATTCGTGCCGAAAGACGAGCCATCGATCAACTGGAATGAAGTCGTCGAAACTGACGGCGAATACCACAAGGTCGACGGCGCTTGGCAAAGGGAGTTTTTTGTTAGGCCAAAAACAGCTGAAGAGCTTGAGGCCTACAAAGCCGAAGTAGAGGCCGCCTGGAACGCCGGGCTAGCCTATGCGTCCTGGACCTACAACGACAAGTCGGGACAAATGAGCCCGCCTGTCTTGCCTTCCCCCGATCTGAAAAACGTTCAGTGGGATGAAGAGTCTGGATCATGGACCGGCGAACCCCTGGGGCCTGAAGATGCAAAGATCATCTGATCGGTGTTTTGAGTTGTTCTCCACCCCTTTGTGGGTGGGGAACCTCTCTGATCCCGACCTATTGGCTGACGCCGAAGCGGGGGCCTACAGGTTCCGGGACAACGCAAAAAGGGCCGCGCTTGTTTCTGACGAATGGAACAGACAGAAGCAAAGCGAAAGCCAAGAAGAATTTAAGGCGAAGGGAGTCACATCCTTCGCGACTGAGAACTTGATTGATTGCTGGGACTGGATGGGGATCAGCGCTGCGCTTTTGAGCTGCAGCCAAAATCTCTTGTCTGATCGATGGGACGCAAAGGGCGTGCGAATGGAAAATATGTGGACAACTATCTACCCGAAAGATTGTTATGTGCCCGAGCACATTCACAGCGGCTTTCTGGTCAGCGGCGTTTTCTATGTGAAAGCCCCTGACGACTGCGGAGACATCGTTTTCCGCGACCCTAGCTGGGTGGCGAAGGTCGCTTGCAACAGCGGCGGCTCAACGTTTCCGATCGAAGGAACGCGCGACCGCTGGACCCCGACAGCTGGGGATCTGCTGCTGTTCCCTTCATGGCTGCCGCATTACACGGACCCGAACAAATCTGAGACGGATCGAATCATCATCAGCTTCAACCTAAAGTTTCCACACACGCCGGAAAGGCTGCACTGATGCGCGTTGGTTACTCATGGCTGGATGATGTCCTGACGCCTAAGCAATGCCTGCGCTTGATCGAGGCAGGCACCGCCGAACTGATGCCCGCGCTTGTCGGTGGCGGCGATGTTCCCAATCCTGAGACAAGGCACGGCCAAACGAGTTTTTTTGACCAGGGCTGCGAGGTCGACGACCTGATGCAGCTGTGCGTTGAGCGCATGTGCTGGCTCTCACAGAAAACGTACGGTTGCAGCTTGAGTCACATCGAGCCGGTGCAGTTCAGCGATTACAGGGAAGGCGACTTCTACGACTGGCACTACGATCAGCACAGCCTCAACCATGGCGCGGATAACGAGCGCCACGTTTCGGCGTCGATCGAGCTGACGCCGCCCGTTGAATATGAAGGGGGAGGGCTTGAATTTTTTGCAGTAGATGACCCGATCCCCGAACGAAAGCAGGGACGCATGATCATGTTTTCCTCGATGATGGTTCATCGCGCGCGCAAAGTCACAGCGGGCCGTCGATGTTCTCTTGTGCTATGGGGGCACGCTTAAATGAGGCAGCTATACCCGGCGCAAACCAACACCAATCACACCGCTTACAATAGGGCGGACGATTATGGAGCCGACGAGTGGCCCCACCCAACACAGACTAGGAGGCCTTAAAACATGCCAACCAATTTCCTTCACGGCGTCGAAGTCGTGGAACTCACTCAGGGGGTCCGCCCCTTGCAAACCGTCCGATCTGCCGTGATTGGCTTGATTGGCACAGCTCCCAACGCCGACGCAGCAGTTTTCCCACTGAACGAGCCCGTTCTGATTTCGGGCAGCAGGTCGAAAGCTGCTCTCTTAGGGGATGGCGGCACCCTTAAGCCAGCAATGGAGGCAATTTTTTCTCAGGTTGGCGCGACTGTCGTTGTCGTCAGAGTTGCCGAGGGCGCAGATGAGGCGGCCACAATCACCAACCTTGAGGGAGACTCGACAACTAAGGAAGGCGTCTGGGCGTTCCTGAAGTCTGAGAGCACTCTGGGCATCAGCCCGAAGATCTTGTGCGCTCCCGGTTACACACATCAATGCACCCTGACCCCTGGCTCTGAGGTCGCCAATACCGTTGTCGCCCAGCTGGTGTCAATCGCTAGCGGCTCTAACGGCGTTGGTGATCGTCTTCGCGCAGTCGTCGTGGCTGATGGTCCCAACACCACCCAGGCCGACGCGCAAGCATACGCAGATTTACACGTCTCTGATCGTCTCTATGTTGTCGATCCCTGGGTAAAAACAAGCGCAAGCACAACGCTGCCCGCTTCCGCTTTCGTCGCTGGCGTAATTGCCAAATCTGACGCTGAGCGCGGTTTCTGGTATTCACCCAGCAACCGGATCATTCAGGGCATCGTCGGCACATCTCGCGCCGTCGGTTTCTTCCTGGGCGATGAGAACGCCGAGGCCAACATCCTGAATGAGAATGATGTTGCGACCATTGTTAGAGAAGGTGGTTTCCGCCTTTGGGGCAACCACAGCACCACAACAGATGCTCAATATCAATTCCTGAGCACTCGCCGCATCATCGACATGGTGAATGAAAGCGTGATGCGCGCCCACCTGTGGGCCGTTGATCGCTGCATCACTCGCACATATCTGCAAGACGTTTCGGAGTCCGTCGCGTCTTACCTTCGCAGCCTTGAAACACGCGGCGCAATCCTGGGCAGCCGGGTCTTCATCGATCCTGACGCCAACAGCGCAACCGACGTGAGCAACGGACAGGTCACGATTGATTTCGAGATCACCCCGACTTATCCCGCCGAGCGCGTGCGCTTCCGTTCGATCTTGACGAATGGCTTCCTTGTCAACGTTCTCACCGACAGTGAGAAGGATGATGAGTCAGCCCTGGCACAAACCGACAACAACGACCCCGGCAACCAGTCCACGGCTAATCAGTCCGGTTCTGGCTCTACTGAACCCACACCCTGAGGAGGATTGATCAATGCTGCCACGCACCCTGCGAAATTTTTCGCTTTTCGTTGATGGGACCGGCTACGCCGGCAAAGTCACCGAGATGACCCTGCCCACCTTGGGCATTGCGACTGAAGAGTACAGAGCCGGCGGGCTCGATGCTCCGATTGCTATCGATATGGGCATGGAGGCCCTGACGACCAGTTTCACCCTGGCCGAATATGACGTTGAGGTTTTGAAGCTCTTCGGTCTCTACGATCAGAACGCCGTCGATCTGACCGTCCGAGGCGCTTTGCAGCGCAACGGTGATCAGGACGCCGTCGCCCTGGTGGTCAACCTCACCGGCTCGATCTCTCAGTTTGATCCCGGCAGCCTTGAGGCTGGCGCGATGACTGAGGCTAGTTTCGAGATGCAGGTTCGCTATTACAAGCTCAGCATCGCTAATGAAATCCTTCAGGAGATCGATGTTGAGAACATGAAGCGGATCATCAACGGAACCGATCAGCTCGAATCTCTACGCACTGCAATGGGGATCTGATTAGATGGCATCAAAACCGCGCCCAACTGAAACCATCGAACTCACCTATGAGGTTGAGATTGATGGGGTGTCGGTCGACTCTTTAACGATGAGACGGCCGACCGTTCGCGATCAGATGATTGCCGACAAGGCAAAGGGAACCGACGTAGAAAAAGCGGTGAAATTTTTCGCCAATCTCTGCGAGGTTCCCCCCTCGACCATCGAGGCCTTGGACACCGTCGACTTCACCCGACTGTCTGAGGTGTTGCAGGATTTCCAGTCGCCCCAGTCGCCGACTTAAGGCGAGGCGTTGTCATCCTCGCAAAAATGACCGGGTGGGGCTTAGATGAAATTTTAGATCTGACAATCGAAGATCTCACCGACTGGGTCAAGACGGCTCAGGACATCGAGAAAGAGATCGCCAAGCAAACGAAAGCCAAAACACGGAGGGGCTAAGCAATGGCAAAAGGACCAGCGAAGCTCACTCTGTTGCTCGGGGCAGAAGTCTCCGAGTCTTTCAAAAAAAGCATTGCGAAGGTCCAGAGGCGCGTTCTGACCTTCAATGAAAAAATTAAACGCAGCGTTTCGGAGCCTTTGGCCGCAGGGTCGAAAGGCTTCAAAAACGTTTTAAGGTCTGACGCTTTCCAAACGGCCGCTGTCGCAGCGGGTGGCCTGGGCTTCGCCATCAAGGGGGCCGTGACAACGGCCATGGATTTTGAGAAGTCCATGCAGGCAGTGGCGGCCGTTAGCGGTGCCACGGGCAAAGACTTCGCATCACTGACCGGACTGGCCAAAGACCTTGGCCGAACCACGCAGTTCTCGGCGACAGAAGCGGCCGGCGCGATGGAAATGCTTTCCATGGCTGGCCTGAACACAGAACAGATTCTCAAAGCCACAGGCCCGACTCTGAACCTGGCCGCCGCTGGCGCTATTGAGCTATCTGAGGCAGCCGACATCGCCACAAACGTGATGGGCGGCATGGGCCTGCAGGTCAGCGACCTAGGCAGAATCAATGACGTGCTGGCTAAGACAAGCTCTAGCGCGAACACCAACGTTCGAGAGATGGCGGGCGTCTTTGAGAAGGTCGGCGGCGTTGCACCGGGCTTGGGCGTTTCACTTGAAACGGTTTCTGGCATGGCCGGCATCCTGGCCAACAGTGGCCTGAAATCGGCAGAAGCTGGCACGGCACTGCGGAACGTCTTCCAAAGGCTTGCCACCGATACAACCGCGAAAAAGGCACTGTCTGAGCTGGGCGTAGCCGTTGCAGACTCTCAGGGCAATATGCGCGACTTCCCCGAGATTCTGAAAGACGTTCAAAGCCAGATGGTCGCCCTCGGGAAGACTCCGCAGGAAATGGGAGATCTTCAAAAAAGATTGTTCGGCGTTCGGACGGCTGCAGCTGGCGGGATCCTGATGCAGGCAGCTGCCAATGGCGAGCTGGCCAAAATGATCGACACAGTTGCCGACAGCGAGGGATCAGCAGAACAACAGGCCAAAACCAGAATGAAGGGCCTGGCCGGAACCATGAAGCGGCTGCAGTCCGCCCTGGAAGGCCTAGCCATTGCGTTTGGCGGTCCCTTGCTGGGGCCGATCGCAGCGGTGGCGGAAACCTTGGCGGCTATCGCCTCACCGATCGCAGGGCTGCTCCAAGACATGCCGATTCTGTCCACGCTGCTCGGGGCTGTAGCGGCTGCTTTTATCGGAATCACTGTGGCCATGCCAATCATTGGCGCAGTCACAGCAGCAATCGCAGCGTTCAAGCTAACGATGGTCGGGGCCTGGGTCGCGACCCTGGGGCCAATCGGCCTGATCATTGCAGCGGTCGCCGTCGTGATCGGCATTTTCCAGCTGCTCTACAAGCGGGTCGAACCGTTCCGAAATTTTGTCGATGCCCTATGGAATGAGATCAGGTGGATCTGCAAAGGGATAGCCGCCGCGTTTATGGCCCTGCCCGGCGTAGTGGGCAACGTGGTCACCGCTATTGGTGATTTCTTCGGCGCGCTCCCTGGGCGCGTGATGGAAATAATCGAGAACGTCAAAACCTTTTTTGCCAACGGCTTCAATGCCGTGAAAAACAACGCGGGCAAAATCGTGAGCGGCCTGATTCAGATCTGGTTTACCTTGCCGCTCAGGATTGCGGGCTTTGTCAATGACATCGTTAAGCACTTCACCGGAATTGATCTGTTCCAGGCTGGCAAAGACGCCCTGCAGAGCATGTGGGACGGCTTCCAACAGATCTGGCCCGAGATGATTAGTTGGCTGGTCAACGGGTTCAAGAATGCCATGGGCAAGGTTGCAAACGCACTCAACCCCATGAACATCTTCGGCGGCGGCGGGAATGATGGAGGCAACACCACAACGGTTCCAAACTCGCTCACATCTCCGGGCCTGTCTGGGCCTACCGGCGCCCCCTTAAATTCAACAGGGCCGAGCTGGGGGCCTGAAGGATTTAGAGCCCTAGGCGGCCCCGTCACGGCTGGCGGTTCCTACATCGTCGGCGAGGAAGGGCCAGAGCTGTTCAGCCCTCGAAGATCAGGCCAAATTTTCACCGCAAGTGACACCGCCCAGATGCTGGGCAGCCGCAGCGCGTCAGTGAGCTTGGCGCCCACGATCAACATCAGCGTGAGCGAAAGCAACGCCACAGCCGACGACATCGCGGCAGCCGTGGCCCGTGGGCTGGATGATGCACTTATGGAAGCGGAGGCAGGGATGCGCGCCCTGTTGAATGACTAATGGCTCAGGAAGTATTGCTAACGCTTGGCGAGTATCAGTTTTCGATGGATACGGCGGCCCATGAGGCTCTGCAGCGCTCCAAGACCTATCGCTGGGTCTCGCAGGCTCGATTAGCCCGTGAGCCGGCATCGCAGTATGTGGGGCCAGGGGCCGAGACAATCAGCCTCAAGGGTCGAATTTATCCGCACTTCAGGGGAGGCCTCACCCAGATTGACGACATGCGGGCGGAAGCCGACAAAGGCGAGCCCCTGTCTCTGGTGGATGGTCGCGGCAACAACCTGGGCCAGTGGTGCATCAAAAGCATCAAAGACACTGAGAAACAGTTTGTCGGCCCAGCCATCCCGCGCTGCATCGATTTCTCGCTGACGCTTGTCAGCTACGGCCCAGACGCCAGCACCGGCAGCGGTGGCGGTGACGATATTGGGTTTTTTAATTTCCTTTCATTCTTCGCGTGAGGTGATCCCATGGCTCTCTGGTACACATGCAGCGATGGCGACCAGCTGGACGCTATTTGCAAAGAAATCTATGGCTACGGCCGAGGCAGCACTGAAGCAGTCTTGAGCCACGAAAGCAATCGCGAGCTGGCCAAAAAAACGCCAGACCTTGAGGCTGGTGATCAGGTTTATTTGCCAGACCTGCCCCCGCAAGAAACCGGGGTGAAAACCGTGAACCTCTGGGATTGATCCGATGCAGCCGCGCTTCCGCCTGGACATCGGCGGCAATGATGTCACAGATAAGGTCTCAGATCGCGTGATCTCAATTCGCGTCAACGATGAGGCCGGGCAGAAGTCCGACACGCTCGACCTGACGCTTGACGATCGCGACAACAAATTATCGATCCCAGAGGCTCGCGCAGAAATGCAGCTCTGGCTCGGATATGACGATGACAACCTTGTTTATATGGGCCGCTACACGATCGACGAGGTGGCCCTTAAAACCAACCCGGACACCATGACAGTCAGGGGCAAAGCGTCCGACAGCTCGCCCGAGTTCAAGGCTGCAAAAACGCGCAGCTGGCATCAGCAGACCATCGGCGAAATCATCACAGTCATCGCAAGCGAGCACAACCTGATCCCTGCCGTGCATGTTGACTATGTCGACGAGGTGGTGACACACATCGATCAAGAGAACGAGTCAGACGCCCACTTCATGACGCGCCTGGGCCGGCTGTTCGGGGCCGTGGCAAAACCTGCTGATGGTCGCTTGCTGTTCATCCCCGAGGGCCAGGGCATCTCCACCAGTGGCCAAAAGCTCAACTCAGCAGTGATCAAAAAAGAAGAGATAACCAGCCTGTCGGCAACCGTGAAAGAGCGCGGCCAGTTCTCCGGCGTCATCACCAGATTTCGCGACAAAGAAACCAACCGTGAGGTCGAAGTCGAGACGACGGAAGCATGGCAAACGCGCTTAGGACCGGCGCCAATCTTCCGAGATAAAAAACTATACACCTCGCGGGAACTGGCGGAAAAAGCCGGGAAGGCCCAGCTTGATCGATTACGCGGCGGGACTGTGCAAATTGACTTCACAATGCCGGGCCGGCCTGATTTATTTGCAGAAAGACCGTTACAACTAGAAGGATTCAGGGCACCCCTTGCGGGGGAATGGATCGCGAAAACTGTCAGCCACACATTCGGCAGCAGCGGCCTAACCACAAAGGTCAGCGCCGGATCGAAACCGGATTGATCGATAACATGAGGCTGACAGGAGGGCCGAAGATGACACAGCGGCCGAGTTTTTGGCAAAATCTGATGTCTGGAACAGGTCAGGCGCTGCCCGTTGCTGTGATCGGTTCGCTCATGGCGTTCGGCACGCTGATGGTCAACGTCCAGGTGCAGCTCTCTGAGTTGCGGCTAAAGCAGGATCAAACCCTGCAAATTCTTGAGAGATCAGAGCAAGCGCGAGAGAAGGCGCTGGCCTGGCTAAAAGAAGAGATTGAAGACATTGAGCGCAGGGTCGACCGGCTGGAAGGCCGACGACCTTAAGGGAGGGCAAATGGGATTCATTGCGCGCGCATTCGAGCATTACGAGGGCTTGCCGCATCAACGCGACGCAATCGCAAAGCTTGAGGGCATGACGCCCCCGCATGTTGTCCGCGTGTTCGCTGATATTTTCAGCCCTCGCGAAGATGTGAGCACGACCCTGGATGTTCCTTTTTATACGCAGCTAGACAACGCCCTAATGGCGCACCGGACGTGCAACCCGTCCAGCTGTGCAATGTGCCTGAATTATCTGTTGCCCGGATCTATCAAAGGTGACGACGATCTGATCGTCGAGTTCGTCAACCGCAAGCACGATGTGACGAACCACGCGGCGATGACAAAAATTCTGCGGCTGTATGGGCTTGAGTCGGTGTTTCGCTATGACCTGACCCGCGCAACCCTCGAAAACGAAATCAGGCAGGGCCGGCCCGTAGTTTTGGGCATTCTGCACAAAGGCCCGATCAGCAAACCCTGGGGCGGTCATATGATCGTCGCCCTGGGCCTCGACCCTTCAGAGAATGCAGTCGTCTGTCATGACCCCTACGGGTCATTGCTGGACGGCTACAGCGGCAACGCCGAGACCGGAAAATTTGTGAGCTACTCATGGGCGGAGCTTTCCGCACGTTGGCTTTGTGAAGGACCTGAGTCAGGATGGGGCCGGATCTTCCTAACTTCCAAACAACAGGAGACACCAAATGGACATCTTCGAGCTGCTTAACGCCCCCGCAACCTGGATCATTCTGGCCGCGCTATCTGAAGTGATCGCGCTGAGCCCGCTGAAATCAAACTCGATCATTCAGCTGCTGCTCAAGGCTGCCTATTCACTCAAGCCAGCCAAAAAAAACTAAATCAAAACATCCCGGCAGATGGCCGCTGGATCTTCCGCTTTGACTCTCGAAGTCCGCTAGAAAAGATCCAGCGGTTTCTGGCTGCCAAAAAATTTCACGCAACGTTAGGGGGAAAACTCGATGCTGAAATTTCTAAGATCACTCGTCAACTGGACCGCCAGCAATCACGGCGTGATTCAGGAACCTACACAGAGCACCCAGTCGACCCCGCCAATATCGGAACAGAAGCGGCCCGGCTCGGTGGACCTATCAGCTTTGCGTCTGCCCATAGTCGAGAAAAACAAGAAACAGAGAGACGCCCTGATTCATCAGCTGACTCTGCATGAAGGGATGGAGCTGAAGCCCTACAGATGCACAGGCGGAAAGCTCAGCATCGGCGTGGGGCGCAACCTCGACGATCGCGGCATAACTGAGGCAGAAGCCGAGCTAATGCTGAGCAATGATATTGACGACTTCGCCGACAGGCTTAAGCGTGAGATCCCCTGGATGGTGGAACTTTCGCCAGTGCGTCAAAGAGTTTTGCTGGATATGGCATTTAATCTCGGCATTTCTGGCTTACTTAAGTTCAAACGAACCCTGAAAGCTATTAGGGCGAAGCAATACGAGAAAGCCGCTGAAATGATGCTCGACAGCCGCTGGGCAACCCAGGTCGGGCAAAGAGCAAAGCGCCTCAGCAAAATGATGGCCACCGGCCACATTCCCCCGGAGCTGATATGAATGATCCCGTCTACAAGCCAAAGCACTACGCGAAAGGCCAGATCGAGTGCATCGACGCGGTAGACGTGGCGATCAGCGACCTGTCGGGAAGGGAAGCACATTACACCGCGAGCGCTCTGCAGTATCTGTGGCGCTGGAAGGCGAAGGGAGGGACTGAAGATCTTCGCAAGGCTCGCTGGTATATCGATCGGCTGATTGGGAAAATCGACGGTCGCTAAGAGACGCGGCCGCCTGGTCGACGGCGCGCCTGCGCGCTTGCTTCATCAGGTGGCTATATCGGCGGGTTGTTTGCTGTGAAGCATGACCGAGCAGTTCGCCGATCACGCCCAGTGAGTGGCCTGAACTAACTAGGTAGCTCGCGAAGGTGTGGCGGAGGTCATGCACCCAGAGGCCGTCAATCCTCGCGGCGTCTCTGAGGCGTGACCATGGCTTGTGGTGTTCTTTGAGGTGATTTCTCCCTCTCCCTCTGATCAGCCACTCGCCGGGCGGTTCGTGGTTTCGCAGTTCCATAACCACGCGCAGCGCGTCAGTTCCAAGCTCGATCTCTCGGTGCTCGGTTCTGTCGCGTTTGTGTTTTGCGGGGCGAATAACGCCCTCATTCAGCGAAACTTCAGACCACTTTGCCGACATAATTTCATTAAGCCTGGCGCCCGTGAGCATCAGCAGCTGGATCAAACACGCGAAGCGAAAATGAATCCCGCCAAGTTCTTTCAATCGCCTCAACTCGATCAGCAGCCTGTCGACTTCATCTGGCGTCGCATAACGCCGCCGCGCTTTCTCAAAGTGGTGCTCTATGCCTTTGCAGGGGTTCTCATGGTTGCGGGGCAGCCAGCCCCAGCGCTTGGCCAGGCCAAAGGCTTTCGACAATGTTTCAAGGCAGCGATTAGCGGTAACAGGCTGCTTATGTGTTGCGTGCCACTCCCAAAGGGCCGCCTGGTCAATGTCGATCAATCGCAGCCGGGCAAAGGGAGCCCGCAGCAGATGCAACCGAAAATAAGAGTCGTCATTTTTCCAGCTCCCCTCAGCCTTTCGGGGTTTCGCCCAACGTTCCAGGAAGGCGAGGTGCAGATCAGCCAGCGTGTGCGTTGTTTTTCCCTGCCGCTTCAGGGCGGCGGGGTCACCCCCGGCAGCCACGACGGCCCGGTAACCTTCCGCAATCTTGCGCGCTTTGGTGAGAGGCAGGTCGGCAACGTCGCCCAGCTTTAGGCTTTTGTCCCACCCGCGCGACCCGAGGCCGTACCGGAAAACGTACGCTGTGCCCCGGCTAACAAACAGCCCCGCGACCTTTGAATCTTTTTCCCATCGTTTCGCCATATTTCCCCCCGATTCTGGACCGTGCAGGGACCGTGAAATTTTGGGACCGTGCAGGATCTGTGATTATGTCTGAGGAATCATGGAACAACGCGCCCGGCAAGTAAAGCAAAAGAAATCAAAGCCTTATGACCTGGCGGGAACGTTAGTTATGGCAGCCCGTACGAGAATCGAACTCGTCTTTCCAGGTTGAAAACCTGGGCTGTTTTCCACATTTCCCCAACGTTTTCAACAGGTTAGGTGACAGCTTGTAACGCTCGGACCGTGCAGGGACCGTGTGGGTTTCGCGTGTGATATGCGGCACAATCCATGAATAGCCCTGCGACAGCTTGCCGCACATGGAATGCAAGATGTGCCCGAAGTGTGGGGCAAAATTCATGAATGGCCGGCTCTACTGGGCAACCGGGCAGGCGGGCGATCCTGAGGTGTTGGCGAACCTCGTCTGTGACCTGCCCCAGGTGCAGCGCCAGGGCGGCTGCATCAATCAATTCAAAAGCAACCCCCAGAAAGACACCTGGGCAAAGCGGGCCGCGTTCTCGGACGCGATGGCCGAAGAGCTGGACGGGGGCGGGCCGAACCTTGAGGATTTTCTTGCAGGTTTTCACGACTGAATCCCCGGTAGCGTGGGGCTATGGATGAGCAGCAGCTAGAAGACGCAGCAGCTGGGCCGCATTGGATGAATGTGGAGCTGCCAATAGAAATGGAGTTTGAGTGCGAAAGCACCATCAGGCGGCTAGACGAGCTGAACGAGTCGCAGACAGCTGAGCTGGTCAAGGTCTGTCTGCGCCACAACTTCAAGCTGGTGAACATGCTGCGCCAGTCAATCGACCGCGTCGCTCACCTTGAGGCCGTCATTGACGACCTGTGCGAGGCCGATCCCCAATCTTGAGCACCCGGAAGCTGCCGCAGTTCGACAGCCCCAGTTCATAAAGCACCATCCAGGCGCGCTCACTGGACAGGAAGCGCCAGGCGAAAATTTCCTCAGCCCAGCGGATCCCGCCGGCTTCAGTAAAACAGAGGAAGCCTTCTGGCCCCTCGACTGCAAATTTTGATTCAGGATGCGATGAACTCATGGCCTCAGGCTCGTTCGACGTTGGATTTCCGCGCAGGCTTTCGCGACGTTTTCGACGTGGCACTTGTGGATGAGCAGGGGTTTGCTCGCGTTTTCGAGCCTGCCCCGATTCCAGACAATGACGGCCATGCCAATCAGAAGCATCGCGTAAGTGCCAGCGGTGAACCACCCCAAAAGGTTGAGCCTTTGTTCAGACCTGGCCAGCCGGCGGCGTAGCAGGTGGGCCTCATAGTTTTTGATGCGGCCGCGTGCGTTCCGGCCCTCAAACGGCAGCTCAGGCTGAGTGCTCTTTTGCAGTTTTGACGTGCTCATGCTGCGAGCCTCAAGCGGTTGCGGAAATCGCACCAGTCAGGCCGGTTCTCTTTGCACTGGGTCTCAATCGCCCACAGCAGGGCCACCTCACAGAAGCTCTCAGGGCTGCAGGGCCAGCGGTCGCCCTTCATGCCGTAATCATCCAGGATCTGCAGCGGGCGGCTGCCGTATTGCTCAGCCTTGGCATCCAGCATCATCCAGATGTGGGCGGCATGATCTGAATATGTTTTGCACACCCGGTCCGAATTGTTGATCAGCCGATATGTCGTCTCGCAAACGTCGAGGCCGTCGCGGGCAATGATGCCCTGTTCGGTTGGGTCAAGGTTGCGGGTGACCCAGGAATCAATGCGCTTCATTTTTTTGGATAGGTAGAACAGGAAAGGCGGATGCTTTACAAAGGCGCTCAAGTCATTTGCTCAGACACGCCGCCGGGTGGGTGTGTTGTCGTGCAAGACGGTTATGCGACGGCCTACTTTCAAAATGAGGCCGCCGCCCTTGCTTACATCGACATGACTTCAGACGATCAAAACGGGATGTCGTCGGTGTCAGGTACTAGGGGCGCCTGATTCCACTGTGCGGCCGGTTGTGGCTGCGGTTGTGGCATTGGGCATTCCCCAGGTGCAGGGGCTGGCTGTGAAGGCGCTGAAGCGTTCATGGCTTGCTGTGCTGTTTTTTGTTTGATCACATCCACAGAGGGATAAGTGACTACCAATTTTTCCCCAGAAGTGCCGTCACGTCGAGAGAATGTCTCGCGTTTCAGTTCTCCCCGCACGTCGACGGTGTCGCCTTTGTGCAGTTTGTTGGCCAGGGTTTCGGCTTGTTTGCCCCAGACTTCGACCGCGAGCCAGAAGGGCTCAGGATCTAGCCAGGTGCCATCCTTTTGCTTAATGCCTTTCTGTTTCGCCGCCATGGTGAAACTGCATTTGATGCTGCCGCTCTCGAAATACTTGATTTCTGGATCGCGGCCAAGGTTGCCGACTGTTTGAATGGTCGTCGTCATGGTTTGTCGCCTGGGTTGTGGGTTCTTTCGTAAGCGATCACGTCATCGACTGAATAGAGGATGCGTGCGCCGACTTTTGTATAGGTGGGACCGATCCCACCGTGTCGCCAATTCGCGAGAGTGTGGACGGCCATACTCCAGTAATCGGCGAGTTCTTTTGGGGTCAGATACAGCTTTGGCGGTTCGTCTCCCGGTGCTAGGTGTTTTAAGGGGTGATCATCCGTCATCGAACCCCCCGTATTTTTCTGGTGGCGCTGTTTGACTGTTGCACCAACTTGTGACTGGATTGGCCATAAAATTTCCGGCGGCGCCTTGTATTTGCCCGCCTCGCGGCGTGCCCAGCTCGTAAAGCTTGAGCATATCTTTGTCATTCAAAAACCAGTTCTGTTTTTCGCGGTTCGCGTTAAATCTGTAAACGGTCGCGCCTCTTATCCATTCAGTGTCTTTCATTTTGGTGATCCTCGCTGATCTCGCCAGGGCTAGCCTGTTCGCCTGGCTGGTTTTGCTGAGTCTGCTCTTCCTCTGTAATGGTCACGGCTTCTATGGCCTGATTTTTTTGTTGCTCAATCGCTTCCTGTAGCGAAAGATTCTGACCCTGTCGATTTTCTCGATGGTTGTCAACAATAGATGTGTGTCGTTCTGTCGCAGAGTCAACTTCACCGCCGACATCAAAGCCCAGCAAAATTTCAGGGCAATGCAGGTCAATCAGCCATTTTGCTGATCGCCAGCGAAGCATCTGCTCAGGGATGGTCTGATATTTTTTGTTCCGCGTCCACCCTTCTGCGCGGGCAATTTGCATCGATACGGTCACCTCGGCCAGGTCGCCATCATTCAGCGGCGCGTATGCCGTCACCGACAGATCCTCGGGTTTCTGGCCTTTGTTGACCTTCCAGCGAATCGGACCGGCGAAGACCTTGGCGCGGTTGGCTAAGGCGATGGCAAATTTCGTCGAATAGACCGGCCGGCCGCCGATCAGTGAAACATTCTGAAGCGCTGTAGCTGCGCTGATTCCCAGCTCGTCAGCGAGCTGCACGATGACAAAGCAATCCTGCGGCTTGCCCTGGAAGTGCTGAGGCACCATCGAACTGCTGGCGTAAGCATTAGCCCACCGCCAGTGATCAGCAATAGTGTCAGCGGTTGTGCTGACAGGAGACGGAGCAGCAGGGGCATCGATTGTGATTGCGTTGGTTTCTTCGGTCATAGTGCCCACCTAGGCAGTGAAAGAGTAGTGATCGTGGCGTCAAAGCCGGGCCATTCGCCGCGTTCCTGGCATTCCTTGAAACGGTGCAGGGCTTCGCGGTACTGACGGCGGCCAGTTTCCATCATCTGGTCGTCGCATTCGTAGATAGCGACCGCGTGCGGCGCTTCCTTCTCAACGCAGACGAAAATGAAATTTTCAATCGGCCCCCAGTCGCCAGAGGCATTCAGGAGGTCCGTATAAAATGCTGCTTGCCAGTGGTACTTAAAATTCGCCACTGATTTTCCGAACCCGTCAGGGCTGGCCCCGCCATAGCGGCGGCTGCAGGTTTTCAGGTCGACGACATAAGTCTTGCCGCCGATGGTTTGGATCCTGTCGACCTTGCACTTAAGCAGCATTCCCGTTTCCGGGTCGATCGCTTGGCAAACTTCCTCTGAGAAACCGCCCGCACCCTCGACAAGGGCCGAGGCGTTCGGCGATCCGAGAACAGCGGCCGCCATCCTCTCGATCATTTCCCAGTCATTCGCGGGCAGCGGCTCGCGGTCTCCAATCTGGGTGATCCAGTTGGCAAATTCTTCGCGGCCTGCTTTGGTGGTTTTCTTGAACTCGCCCTCTCTGATGTAGCGCGCGGCGTACTCTTCGAGGCCTTCGAGGATTCGGCAGTGAGTGGCACTGCCGATAATTAAGGCTGGTGATCTGGTCTCAGGCTCGCGGTCCGGGTTCAAATACCGCTCCCAGTAATAGAGAGGGCATTCAGCGAACAGCTTGAGGCCTGAATAGTTCACCGCCTGAAGCGCCCGATATTCGGGGTCAGGCATTTTCATAGGTAGAACGTCCCTGGAGTTCCCGCGAGGTCATCGCGGTCCGCAGAGATTAACTCTTTTTCCCGCGTGGTTCTCACTAATCTTCCGTTTTCTTCCATTTTCCCTAACGTTCCTTTTTCTTTTGTTTTCAAGTGCTTAGCCTTTCCGTAGGCCTAAAAGATGCAAGGAATCGAGTCAAGGAAAAAATGACATGAGGGTGACCCTTCGGGACTATCAGCAAAACGCGGTGAACTGGATTCGGGCGGCATACGCGGCCGGCCGGCGCTCGGTTTTGTTTTGTCTCCCGACGGGTGGCGGCAAGACAGTGGTCTTTTGTTATGTCGCAGAAGCGGCCACCGTCAAAAATCGGCGCGTTGTGATCCTTGTGCATCGCCAAGAGCTGGTCAGCCAGTCCGTCGAGGCGCTGCAAAACCTGGGCCTCGATGTTGGCGTGATCGCACCGGGCGAACCTGAGCAGCCGGAAAAAATGGTGCAGGTGGCCTCGGTCCAGTCTTTGGCCCGCAGGCTGCACCGCTGGGCGGATGCTTTCGATTTCATCGTGATTGATGAAGCCCACCACGCAGCGGCCGGCAGCTGGCAAAAATGCCTGAAGGCCTACCCAAACGCCCACCGCCTGGGCGTGACTGCGACACCTGAGCGACTAGACGGCAAAGCCCTGCGCCCCTGGTTTGATGAGCTGATCTGCGGCCCTGGGACCTGGGACCTGATGCAGGCCGGGCACCTCTGCCAAACAAAAATCCTCTGTCCGCCAACTGGGGTCGACTTCAAAAAGCTTCGGGTCCTGGGCGGCGACTTCAGGAAAGACGACGCAAGCGACGCAATGGCGAAAGCCTCGCTCATGGGTGACGTGGTGAAGCACTACAGGAAACACCTAGAACCTGGCACTGCGATCTGTTTTTGTGTCACTGTTGCCCATGCTGAGGCCGTCGCGGCCAAATTTTCAGCCGCTGGCGTGCGCGCGGCAGTGATAGACGGCACCCTGAGCAGAACTGCTCGCCGTGAACTGATCGACGGGCTGCGAACCGGGGAGGTTCAGGTTTTGTGCAGTTGCGAAGTGATCAGCGAAGGAACAGACGTTCCGAGCGTTGGCGGGGCAATACTCTGCAGACCGACAAACAGCCTCAGCCTTTTTCTGCAGCAGGTCGGGCGATGTCTGCGCCCAGCTCCGGGGAAAGAGCAAGCGGTCATCATTGACCACGCCGGGAACATACGACGGCACGGGCTGCCGCAAGACATCAGGGAATGGAGCCTAGACGGCGCCAAAGAACGCAAGGCCCAGGAAGAGAAGCGGGCCGCGCCCTGGGTGACGGTTTGCCCAGAGTGTTTCGCGGCAATCCCTGGCGGTGGTGCCCCGTGCCCCTACTGCGGCGCAGAGATGCCAAAACCCAAAGCAAAGCCCGTCGGAGCGTTTGGCGATGGTGAGCTGAGAGAGCTGAGGATTAGTGAGGCAATGATCAGGATCAGGGAGAAAGAAGAGAAACGCAGAAAGAAAAACCAACAGTCGCAGGCCCGCACTTTGCAGGAACTGCAAGCAATAGCAAAAGAGCGCGGTTATTCTCCGGGCTGGGCCTACCACATCCACAGGAGCCGGAACGAGCGTGGCCGTTTCTTATGAGCAGGCGATCCAAAATGAGATCCGCCTAGAGCTTGGACATGAAGAATGCCGGTTGTTCCGAAACAACACCGGCTGCCTGAGAAACGATCGCGGCCGGATTGTTTGTTTTGGTTTGGCAAAAGGGTCGAGTGACTTGATCGGCTGGAAGACGATCACAATCACTCAGGAAATGATTGGGGAGCGTGTTGCAGTTTTTACAGCTGTTGAGGTCAAAGACAAAGGCCGGGCAACGAAAGAGCAGAAAAAATTTATCAGTGTTGTGCAGGCCGCTGGCGGGTTTGCAGGGATTGCGAGGAGTGTGGAAGATGCGAAAAAGATTATGTCAACGTTCGTCAAGGGCTAGGCGGTCAGGGCCGAACTCGTTACATTCGGCGGGCGTTCTACCTACCGCAAAAATGCCACCGAAACCACGACCACCTGAGGAAAGGGTGGACATCCGAGAGCCACGCTACGCTCTCGCCGCATTGGAGACGATCTATCGCCAGTGCCACCAGCGACCGAACAGCTGGCCAGTCTCAGAAGTCGACATCTGGCACTTCGGGAAGTTCCCTGAGATCTGGGCAACAAACGCGATCCGCAACAGACCCAGCGGGTGGACCTTCAAACGAGCTGAGCCCGTTGTGGGCCGGGTCCGTCAACTTTATATCTGGGCCGCGCCCATCTTGGAGAACTGAACAGGTGGGACTCATAGAAGAAACAGCAGCCCTCCCGAAGGGTTGGAATTTTGTGCTCTGCGAAGGCAAGGGCGACACCAAGAAGGCTTATCAGCAAGACTGGCGCAACCTCAGGCAAGACTCTGCGAAGATCGCGGAATTGCTTAAGGATCCTGTGAACAAACGCCGAGCCTCAATGGTCGGCGTGATCCTGGGGCCGGCGTCTGATGGATTGCTGGCCGTAGACATTGACGGAGACTCTGCCGCTGACCTGCTGCGCGAGCGGTTCAACATTCAACGGCTGCCCACCACGCCCACGATTAGCTCAGGCAAGCCCGGCCGATCCTGTGCATTTTTCCGCGTGCCCGAGCACCTGCAGGAAGGCCTAAAGCACACGACCCTCAAGACGGGCGTGACTGGCCCGGACGGGAAAGAAGAGGCCCTAGAGCTGCGCTGGACAGGTCAGCAGATCGTCGCCGGCATCCATCCCGAGACCGGCAACCCTTATCAGTGGGTGATCGGGTTTGATCAGGCCGAAATCGCCGAGGCGCCCGCTGTATTGCTCAAGGCAATGCAGAAACAGCAGCGCGAGGCCGCGCCGTTGCTGCAGCAGCTGCAACAGGCCCCGGCACTGCCGGATGACATGCCCACTGAAAAACTCTTGGCCCGCGAGCATCGAGACCTGATCGCAAAAGGTTGCGGAGAGGGCGGCCGAAATAATGCCGGTTTCAAGCTGGCGGCAGATCTGCAGGGTGTCGAAGCCTGGGCAGCATCTAACGGCGTCCGGCTGACAGTGTCTGCCCGTTCTCTGTTTGATGAGTTCTGCGCCCGCTGCAGCCCTGCGCTTAGCGCCAGGGAGGGTGATGTCATCTGGAGCAGTGCAAGCAAGGGGGCGCCCGAGCCGTGCCTGTCTGACGACAAGCTCCGCGCGTGCGTCGACGCAGTGCAGAAGCGGCAACATCGGAACGACAGACAGGGCCAGGCCTATGAGCCAAAGCAGCCGCCACGGGTCGCCGATGATTCCCCGTTCCAGTTCCTCGGATTCAATAAAGACCAGTATTTCTATCTACCCAGAGGCCAAAAGCAGGTCATCGCAATCAGCGCGAGCGCGCACATTGAGCGTCGTCTGCTCACTCTCGCCCCCCGTGCCTGGTGGCTCGACTATTTCGAGAAACGCACCCGATCTGGCGAGACTTCTATCGATTGGGGCGGGGCGTGTTCCTGGCTCTACGAAATGCAACACGCTCAGGGCGTTTATGACCCTCGCAGGGTCAGAGGCCGGGGTTGCTGGATCGACGCTGAGCGCGTAGTCATCCACCTAGGTGAGCGCGTCATCTGCGACGGCGCACAGGTGGAGGTGGGCAAGGTTGAAAGCCGGTTTATCTATGAACAGGGCGCAGCCTTAGCCGGGCCAACACTCGACGAGCCTATGAAGCTCGAAGAGTCGCGCAAGCTTTTAGAAACTGCCCAGCTCTGCAGGTGGGAGCACCCAGCGTCAGCGGCTATGCTCGCCGGGTGGGTGGCTCTCGCCCCTGTCTGTGGCTCTCTTGCTTGGCGGCCCCATTGCTGGGTCGTCGGCGGGGCCGGCTCCGGTAAATCAACAGTTCTCTCAAATTTCGTCAAACCGTTATTGGGAGAAATGGAAACGAGCGTCTTAGGCGCCAGCACGGAAGCCGGTCTAAGACAGCACCTGGGCAGCGACGCCATCCCGGTATTGATGGATGAGGCCGAGCAGGCCCAGGCCCGCGACGAGGAACGGCTGCAGGCCGTGATGGAACTGGCCAGGGCGTCAAGCTCTGAGACCGGGGCAAAGACGCTCAAGGGCACCGCCAGCGGGACCGGGCAAGAGTATCTGATCAGGTCGATGTTCCTGCTCAGCTCGATCACGTCGAGCCTGAAGCAAGGCAGCGATAAAAGCCGGTTTGCTCTGCTGCAGCTGCGAAACCCAGCAAACGACACACCAGCGGAACAGGTCGAGCACGCGCAGGCCTGGGAGCAACTGCGCCACCACCTGGGCAACATCGACGCAAAGACCGGAAAGCGACTGATCGCCCGGACTGTGCGGCGCTTGCCAACACTGCTCCGGGAAGTAGGGCTGTTCTCTGATGTCTGCTCTGAGCTGTTCGGGAACCGTCGAGCCGGTGACCAGTTCGGCGCATTGATGGCCGGGGCGTTCTCTCTGGTCAGCGATGAGGAAGCCACTTTGGAGGCCGCGACCGCGTTTGTTGGCCTGCATCAATGGGATGAGTTCTTGGAGCCCGCCCGCGATGCTGCAGACCATGAGCGGTGCCTAAATCGCATCATGGAAAGCCGCGTGCGGCTGTCCGGCACTGATACGGAGTTGCCCATGGGTGAGCTGCTTGAGATCCACCTAAACCGGAACCTGCACGCTGAGATAACCAGCAAGCGGGCCGGGGATCTGCTGCAGCGGTCTGGTCTGAAGGTTGTTGGGGGGCGTTTGATCGTCTCGGCTAATCACTCAGCCATTGCCAAGATCCTTGAAAAAACGCCCTGGTCGAACGATTGGCGCACAGTCCTAAAACAAATTCCAGGCGCTGAGGTGACCCCGTCTATGTATTTCACGGGCGGGCATCAAAGCCGGGGCGTCAGCGTGCCAATCGGGGCTGACAAGCGGGACAGCTTCTAGCCTCGGGCTGGTAGCTCACGCCGCGATAAGTGAGGGCAGGGGGCTGAGCTTCCTGCCCTTTCTGCTGCTCGGTTTCGTAGGGGTTGCCTCTGTAGGTTGCGATCATCGGTTTTTCCGGTAGGGGCTCGAATGTTATCGGTAGCCGTTGCTACAGGTCGTTCAGCAGGGCACAGAGGCAAAAAAGCTGCGAGAATTGGCGCCGGGGGGATAACAGAGCGGAGAGCCCGGAGCTGGTCAGGCGTGACAACCCCCCACCCATTCATCGTGTGCCACATGACAGAGTGTGACACGCATGGTGTCAGGGTCTGGCGCGTGCTGTCATAGTAAGGACATCAACGCACCGGGCACATGACCTTCCAAATCACCGCCACCAAGATCAAGCGCACTTGGTTCCTGACGGTCGAGGGCTGCAAGCTCCCCGGTCGTTTCAAGACCGAGGCCGCAGCCCTTGAGGCCCTGGCCGCCGGCCCCGAGTTCTACCGCTACTGGGCCGACTCCATCGGCCACACGGCCACAAAGGTAAGGGCCGCAAAGGTGGTCACGGTCTGATGGCCCTGCCACCCTTAACCCTTTCCGAGCTGATCACCCACGCTTTCCCTTTCATGTACTGGATCGACCTAATCAAATCCGAAGCCGAGCGCGCCGGGATCAATATCGGCGACTCTGAGCAGTTCCTAGAATGCGCCGCATTCACTGCCGAGATCTGCCGCAAGTCTGGCGACACTCTCGAAGCCGCCGCCGCTGAGGGCATCGCAACGCACGCGCACTTGATCTGATGAGACCCCTTGACCCGTCCAGACCTAAGCAATCGCACATGCCCTTCCAGCTGCAGGCCCACAGAGAGGGCCGCTGGGTTCTGCTCTCGCAGCATTACACAGAAGGCGCCGCACACCGCAAAATCAAAATCTGGAAATCGAGCGGCCGCCCTGATGAAGATCTGAGGATCGTTCAGAGGCATGAGCCCGATTTCATCCTTGGCCCCCGCAACATTTCCCAAAAATGAACCTCAAGATCATCGCCTGTCTTTTTCTCGTCGGTTGCGCCTTCGGTTTCGCGGGCAGCGAGCTGCACAACGTTGAGAGATGTTATGGATCGGTCGAGCAGTGCCGGAAGCTTTAGCCTAGATTCGAGGGGCGAGAGCATGGGGGCCGGGTCATAGACGGTTCCCCTTTTTTTTGCCATGCAGACACCGCCAGACGAGTTCATCAAGCCTGGATCGCTGAGCGTCAAGCGGCTCAAGGTCAGAGAAGGCCCGAACCCTGTTTGGATCGTTTGGCGGCCCGATGTCGCCCAGGGCGTGGGCGGTGATGACGCTGAGGCGTTCTCGAAGATCTTGAAGCTCTGCAGGTGGCCAGCCAGCACCCCCACCGGGCAGGCGCTGCGCGAGTGGCTGGAAGCCTGGGGCTACGAACGGCCGGGCAAGACGCCGAAGGCGCCGGAGAGTGTGCCGGATGACAAAGCGTGACACACGGTGTCTGACGGTGTCGCGGTGTGTCATACTTAGTTCAACACCGCAAGGGACACATGGCCACCGCAACCTTCCAAGTCGGCAACACCTACAAAATGCTCTGGATCGGCGATGCCGACGCCGTCACCCTCTGCAAGGTGGTGAAGCGCACCGCCAAGTTCGTCACCGTCGACGTTGACGGTTTCGGCGTGAAGCGCGTGGCGGTCAAGCCCTGCGATCAAGGCGAGAGCTGCCTGCCCCTGGGCAGCTACAGCATGGCGCCCTGCCTCAAAGCCATCCGCGAGGTGGCCTGAGCCATGACGAACACACAACGCGAACGGATCCAGAAGTGCATCGCTGAATGTGACCGCTTCATCGCCAAGGAAAAAGCCCGCGCTGATGACCTGCGCCCTCGCCCCGTGCAAGAGCTGCTGGAGTTTCAGATCGAACATCGCATCAAGCTTCAGGCCATGCTCAACGGCTGGAAGCCATGAGCCACTTGACGAACTGTGACACGCACTGTCTAGCGCTGTCTCGGTGTGTCATACTTAGATCAGTTCAGGAGAAAACCCGATGACAGCTCAACCCGCAACCATGGGCAGCCTTAAGCTTCACGACACCCTCACTATCGTGGGCCGCTTGCTCAAGGTCGAAGGCATCACCGCCTGGGTTCAGATCACGCGCGGGGAGCTTCAGCACACCTTCGAGGTCAACTGCACCACGATGGAAACCGCCGAGATTGGCGCTTTGGTTGGCTGTTGCTTCAGCGTTAAGACCACAAGAGACCGCGGCCCTTTCCGCAAGATCGGCAGCGCTTCAACCCTCATAGCTCTGGGGGCCTGATGCCCGACACTGTCAGCGGCTGGAAAAAGCGCTGGCATAGGGAGAACGTCGCCCGATCCGCTCGGGCGATGCAGAAAAGGTCAGAGCAGAAAATCATGAC
>Ga0208130_1000105_pt1 | contig 43880 bp, 45 predicted proteins | sample ETNtaG_31_FD_185771 | JGI IMG/M metagenome (GOLD analysis project Ga0208130, IMG submission 185771) | Marine microbial and viral communities from oxygen minimum zone, Eastern Pacific Ocean - ETNP201310SV78 (SPAdes) (version 2) | ecosystem: Environmental > Aquatic > Marine > Oceanic ... | reverse complement strand
AGCTATAACATTCCATCAGGATCAATGCTTAAAAACCTTCTTGTTGGCGACTATATTTTTGTGTCAAAGTATACTTATGGTTATTCAAAACATTCATTACCATTTAGCATTCCTCTTATTCCCAATAGAATTTTTTCATCAGAACCTATAAGGGGTGATGTTGTTGTTTTTAAATTACCAAGTGATGGAAAAACTGATTACATAAAAAGGGTAATTGGAATGCCTGGAGATAAAATTCAAATTATTAATGGGAAAGTTTATATTAATAATCAAATATTATCATATAAAGAAATTGGGTTATATGAAGATAATAATTTAATTAATAGAAAGAAAAAGGCCTTGGGCTGTAGAAATGAGAAATTAAATATTCTAGAAGAAACTCTTCCAAACGGAAAAAGTTACAATATTTTGGACTCTGATATTACATCTTATGCAGACAATACAGGCATTTACAATGTTCCTAAAGATCATTTTTTTGTAATGGGTGATAATAGAGATAATTCACAAGATAGTAGATATATAAAATCAGTAGGCTTTATTCCTTTTGATAACCTTGTGGGAAGGGCTGAATTGATTTTTTTTTCATGGAATTGGCGAAAAATTGGTCAAAAGAACTGTAAAACATCAATTGAGTGGGGGAGAATTTTTAAATTAATAAGATGAATAATTTAATTAAAGAAAAAAGATTAAAACCCTTAGAAGAAATTATTAAATATAATTTTCAAGATAAAAATTTATTTTTAAAAAGCCTCATTCACACAAGCGCTTCAAAAGAAAAGATATCTTCTATGGAGAGGTTTGAGTTTTTAGGTGATCGAGTATTAGGATTAATTATTTCAGAAGAATTATTTATTAGATATCCAAATTTAAAAGAGGGTGAGTTATCTAAAAAATATAGTTTTTTGGTTCAAAGAAGTACATGTGCAATAATTGCCAAAAAAATAAATTTAGAAGATTTCATTATCCTTGGTAAGTCAGAAAATATAAATCAACAAATTAAAAAATCAATTTTATCAAATATAATGGAAGCATTAATTGGTGCAATTTTTTTAGATTCTGATTACAACACAACTAAAAAAATAGTTATAAGTCTATGGGATGAAATAATTGTTTCACTTGAGAAAGAAAATAATTTACTTAACCCTAAAAGCGACCTTCAAGAAAAAATTTTATCGATGAAAAAAAAATTACCAGAGTATAATTTGATATCTACTGAGGGTGAAGATCATAATCCTAGTTTTACAATATCTGTCTCTATTGATGGTTTTAAGCCTGTAGAAGCGGTTGGAAAATCAAAACAGGAAGCTGAAAAAAAAGCTGCAGAAAAAATGTTAAAGATTATCAGTAATGAATAAAAAGAATATTACAATAGGTATCATTGGTCCAACTAATTCAGGTAAATCAACTTTATTAAATAATATTATTGGTGAAAAGTTAGCAATAGTTACTCATAAGTCTCAAACTACAAGATCAGCGTTTAAAGGTATAAAAATTATCGATGATACCCAGATGATTTTTATAGATACGCCAGGTATCTTTGATGCGAAAACTAAATTTGAAAAAGCAATGCTTGAAAATGCTTATGATATTTTAAATGATGTGGATTTAGTTTTTTTATTAATTGATTGTAAAAAATCTATTGAAGATTTCGATGAAAATTTTTTAAAAAATATTAAAGCCTTAGAAGAAAAAACTTTTTTAATACTTAATAAAATTGATTTAATTGAAAGAGAGCAACTTTTAGCCAAAGTTAAAAATTTTACAGAACTTTTTGACTTTAAAGAAACTTTTTTAATTTCAGCTAAAAGCGGTGATGGGGTTCAAGATCTGTTAGATAAGTCATCAAAATTATCGAATAATGAATATTGGTTATATCCTGAGGATCAAACAGCAGATGTACCTATGGCCAGAATTGCATCAGAAATAACAAGAGAAAAAATCTTCTTATTTTTACATGAGGAAATTCCTTATTCATCAACCGTAGAAACTGAAGGTTGGATAACTAATAAAAGTAAATCTATAACTATTGATCAAACAATATATGTTAGTAAAAAAAATCATGTTGGTATTGTTCTTGGAAAGGGCGGTAAAATGATTAAATCTATAGGAATAGCATCAAGAGAAGATATTGAAAAAATACTTAATAATAAGGTTAATTTAAAGATCAATGTTAAATACAAGAAAGATTGGTCAACTAAAAAGGAACATTATGAAGACATTGGCTTAAATTTTTAATTTATGAGATTTAAAAATGAATTTAAATGATGAAGGAATTATTATCAGTTTAAAAAAATTTTCTGATAGCGCAAGTCTTATGAAGGTTTTAACAAAAAATCATGGAATTTATTCAGGATTAATAAGATTAAGTAAAAAAAATGGTAATATGGGGGTTAATGTTCCAGGTAATGTTATAAATATTACTTGGCGAGCTCGACTTTCTGAACACCTGGGTTTTTTTAATTCTGAATTAATAAAATCAAGATCATCGTTATATTTAAATAGTTCAGTAAATTTGGAAATTTTAAATTCAATTTGTGCGTTATTAGATATTTTTCCTGAAAGAGAAGAATGCGAAGAAATTTATTTACTAGCCAACGAATTATTCAATAATCTAAATGATATTTTTATATGGCCTATTCTTTATATAAAATTTGAACTTTTATTCATTGAAAAGATGGGGTATGGGCTTGATTTAGAGTCTTGTGCAGTAAATGGTTCAAATAAAAATTTATCTTGGGTTTCTCCTAAATCAGGACGAGCTGTAAGTAATGAGGGAGCTATTGGATGGGAAGATAGACTTTTAAGGTTACCAAATTTTTTCAAGGAAATTGATAATTTTATTAGTAAAGAAGATTTGATTGATGGTTTAAAACTTACAGAGTTTTTTTTAAATAAAAGAGTGTATTCACAACAAGCAAAGAATCTCCCATCATCTAGAATAAGACTCGTTGAATATATAAAAAATAATTCAGTTATGAACGGTTAAATAATGAAATTAATTGATCAATATCAAGATATTGAGTTAATAGATGCCCTTGAGGAAAGATACCTAGCTTATGCTCTAACAACAATTATGGATAGGGCTCTCCCTGACTCAAGGGATGGTTTAAAGCCGGTTCATAGAAGAATTCTTTATGGTATGTTTAAATTAAGCCTTAAAGCTAATTCCTCTTTTAAAAAATCTGCAAGAGTAGTTGGGGATGTAATGGGTCGTTTTCATCCTCATGGTGACCAAGCAATTTATGATACTTTGGTCCGTTTGGCACAAGATTTTTCTGTACGTTGGCCTTTAATAGATGGACAAGGGAACTTTGGAAATATTGATGGCGATAATGCTGCCGCCATGAGGTATACAGAGGCTAGACTGACCAATATTGCAGAATTATTATTAGAAGGTATTGAAGAGGATGCAGTTGATTTTCGTTCAACCTATGATGAGGTTGATACAGAGCCAACTGTTTTACCATCAAATTTTCCAAATCTTTTAGCAAATGGATCATCGGGTATTGCTGTAGGAATGGCAACATCAATTCCCCCTCATAATGTCGAAGACTTATGTAACGCATCACTTCATCTGATTAAGCATAGAAATGCTAGCTATGAGAAATTAATAGAATTTATTCCTGGTCCAGATTTTCCTACAGGTGGCGAAGTTTTAGAGTTTAAAGATAATATAATTGAAACCTATAAAACTGGAAAAGGTGGGTTTAGACTTAGAGCAAGATGGATTACTGAGCATGAAAAACGTGGTTTATGGAAGATTATAATTACCGAAATTCCATATCAAGTTAGTAAAGGAAAATTAATTGAGAAAATTGCCCAACTTATAATCGATAAAAAATTACCTATGCTTGAGGATATTCGCGATGAATCTTCGGAGGATATAAGACTTGTTTTAATTCCCAAAAATAAAGAAATCAAACCTGAAAATTTAATGGATAGTCTTTTTCTTTTATCAGATTTAGAAACAAGATTTTCTGTAAATTTAAATGCACTAAGCAATAATACACCAATTGTGCATGGTTTGAGGGACTTAATTTTATCATGGCTTGATCACAGAAAAGAGGTTCTTGTAAATATTTCAAATTATAGATTAGCCAAAATTGATGAAAGGCTTGAAATTTTAAATGGCTATTTAATAGCTTACTTAAATATGGATGAGGTAATAGGAATTATTAGAGAAACCGATAACCCTAAAGAGCAACTGATTAAAAAATTTAAATTAACTGATCTTCAATCTGAATCAATTCTAAATATGAGATTACGTTTATTAAGGAAGCTAGAGGAAATTAAAATAAAAGATGAGTTTAATGATCTTTCAAATAAAAAGAAAGATCTTGAAAGTCTACTTAATTCAAGTGACAATCAATGGAAGTTTATTTCTGATGAAATTAGATCATTAAAAAAATCATTTTCACAAAAAACTAAGATTGGTAAAAGAAGGACTGATATTATTCTTCTTGAAGAGGAGATTGCATATAAAAACGAATACACCTTACCAAGCGAACCTGTATCTATAGTTCTATCAAAACAAGGTTGGGTTAGGTGTTTAAAGGGCAAAGTTGAAGAATTAAAAGATTTAAAATTTAAAGATGAAGACTCATTATTTATATCAATAAACGCTAATTCTAATGATAAAATTATTTTTTTCTCCTCTAACGGGAAAGCCTATTCCCTTGATGCCTCTGAACTACCATCTGGAAGAGGACACGGAACTCCATTAAAAATTCTTTTAGATATTGAAGAGCAACATTCTGTAATAAGTGTCTTTCCCTATGAAAATGAAAAAAAGTATATAGTAGCTTCGTCGGTGGGTAATGGTTTTATCGTTAATAGTAATGATATGCTCTCTAATCGAAAATCTGGAAAACAGGTACTTAATATAAAAGATAATCAAAAATCTATTATTTGTAAAAAAATAACTGGGGATAGTGTAGTTGCAATTGGTGAGAACAAAAAAATGTTAGTATTTTCTCTAAATGATTTACCACAATTAAGCAGGGGTAAAGGTGTAAGAATACAAAAATATAAAGACTCAGATTTATTATTTCTAGATACATTTAACTTAGATGAGGGATTAAAAATTGAAGATAGCGCAGGAAGAATAAGAACTTTTGATAATCTTAAAGATTGGATTGGCAAAAGGGCGCAAGCTGGAAGATTGACCCCAAAAGGTTTTCCTAAATTAAATTAGAGTATCTTATTAGGAAGCCATGTAGCAATTATCGGGAAAATCGATAGTAAAATTAACATTAGTATCTGTATAAAAATAAACGGAATTACTCCTTTATAAATATCAATGGTTTTTATGCTATCTGGAGCAACACCCCTTAAATAAAAAAGAGCAAAACCAAATGGCGGTGTTAAGAAGCTGGTTTGTAAATTTATTGCCATCATTACACCAAGCCAAACAGGATCAATTCCCATTTTAAATAATATTGGAGCAACAATTGGAACAACAACAAATGTAATTTCTATAAAATCTAAAAAGAAACCCAGAATAAACATTGTAATCATTACTGCAATAACGGCGCCAATGACTCCCCCTGGGATAGATGTTAAAAGTCTTTCTATTGTTTCATCCCCTCCAAGCCCTCTAAATACAAGACTAAAGAAAGTGGCACCAATAAGAATTATAAATACCATTGAGGTTATTTTTGTTGTTGAGTAAGCGGTCTCCATTAAAATTTTATTTTTATATAGCTTTGATAAACATTTTATAATTGAGAAACTAAAAAGAATTAATATTATGAAAGATCCATAAATAAATAAATTTGTAAAAAATCCAACATTTTCTCTATTAAGCCTTAAATCAAAAAATATTGAAAAAATTATTAAAAATATAAATAGAGCTGCGGCTACTAAAGGCCAAAAGTTATTATCAGAGGTTTTGTATGTTGCTAACAATAAAGCTCCAATAGCTCCTACAGATGCCGCTTCAGTAGGTGTTGCAAAACCTGATAAAATAGAACCTAAAACCGATATTATTAAAAAAAGGGGAGGAAAAAGAATAAGTAATATATTTTTTTTATTTTTAGAATTTTCATCATTTTTAATAACACTTGGTATTGAGGATGGATCAGTAAATGATTTCACAATTTGATAAATTATATATAGAAATACCAGTAAAATACCTGGTAAAAGAGCTCCGGCAAACAAATCTCCAACTGATAGTGTTTCAGGTGAAAATACCCCCATGTCGAGTTGTGATTTTTGATATGCATTAGATAACACATCACCCAATAACACTAGCACTATTGATGGAGGAATAATTTGACCAAGTGTACCTGCTGCAGCAACTGTGCCTGTTGCAATCTTTGGGTCATATCCTTTACTTAACATAGTTGGAAGGGATAAAAGTCCCATAGTTACAACAGTTGCTCCTACTATTCCTGTTGATGCAGCCAATAAAGCACCAACAATTGATACAGATATACCCAAACCACCCCTTATATTTTGAAAAACCCTATCCATATTCTCCAAAAGTTCTTCAGCTACTTTTGATTTCTCTAACATCGTTCCCATAAAAACAAATAGTGGGACTGCCATAAGAATTTCATTCGTCATGGTTCCAAATATTCTTTGAGGAATAGCTTTTAAAAACTGCATTGGGAAAACACCAAAATAATCACCGATAAAAGCGAAAAGTATTGCTGAACCTGCCAATGTAAAAGCTACTGGATAGCCAAGCAAAAGAACAATGCAAGCAAATCCAAACATTAATAAATCTAAATGTTCGATCAATTTTTTATCTCAATTATAACTTTGATATTTCTGTAAATTATTGATATTGCTTGAATTAAAAGTAATAAAGGGAAAATAATCAAAGCTGTTTTCAATAAAAATACTGCATTAAGGCCACTTGTTTCTGGAGAGCCTTCTAAAATTTTCCAAGATCTTTCTACATAAGGAAAACTTGTCGAATAAGTAATAAGACAGAATGGTATTAAGAAAAATAAAGAACCCAAAATATTGATTACTGATTTATACTTATCCGAGGATGCCCTATAAATTAGATCAACTCTTACATGCTCATCACTTAAAAGTGTATATCCAGCTGCAAGTGTAAAAGATAGTCCGTGAAGATATATTAATAATTCTTGTAGCTTTAAAAAGCCAACACCAAAAATATATCTGGCCATAACAATTGTTAATTGAATTATAACCATAAAGACTATGAACCAAGAAATGTATTCCCCAATTACTTTATTGGATTTATCAAAAAAATTTACAATAGTATTAAGCAAATTTAACCTCTGGCTTTCATATATGCTTGCTCAGACTTAGATGACCATTCTTTAAGTCTAGTCATAGAATCTTTAAAAGATAAAAATATTCTTTTTGAAATTTCGGTTCTTGTAGAAACATCCTCTAAAACTTCATCGGATAATTTTTTAAGTGATTGCATTATTTCGGGGGAGAATGTTCTCATTTGAACATTGTGTTTATTAATAAGTGTTTCTAAGGCTATTGAATTATGATGATTAAATTCAGCTAAAGTAAAATTATTTTCAAAAGCTAGTATTTGCCTTATAATTGACTGTTCAGACTTTGAAAAAGAGTTCCAAGTATCAAGATTAATCCCAGTAGCGAGACCAGCTCCAGGTTCATGAAAACCTGGCCAATAGTAAAATTTTGCTGCTTGATAAAATGCCAATGATAAATCATTCCAAGGCCCAACCCATTCAGTTGCATCAATTGCACCAGATTTTAAACTTGAAAAAATTTCACCACCAGGAATTGCTACTGCTGCAGCTCCAACCTTTCTTAAAACCTCTCCACCTAAACCAGGCATTCTTATTTTTAAACCATTTAGGTCTTCAAGATTTTTTATTTCTTTATTAAACCAACCACCCATTTGAACACCAGTATTGGCTGATTGGAATGAAATTACATTAAAATCTTTTGTAAGTTCATTCCAAAGCTCTTGTCCCCCGCCATGATCTATCCAAGCATTTAATTCATTGGCGGTCATTCCAAAGGGAACAGCGGTAAAAAAATTAAATCCTATATTTTTTCCTTGCCAGTAATATTCAGCACCATTGTACATATCTGCTAATCCACTTGATGCAGCGTCAAATGCCCCAAAGGCAGGAACAAGCTCACCGGCAGCAAAAACTTTAATTTCAAGTTTACCTTCCGTAGCTTCCTTTACTCTTACAGCAATCCTTTCAGGTGAAGTTCCTAAACCAGGAAGATTTTTAGGCCATGTTGTGACCATATTTAATCTTCTTATATTTTTTGAAATTGCAGGAGTAGAAAGCGCAGATCCAATTGCAATTGATGATGCGGCTCCAAGAAGAAAGTTTCTTCTTCCAAATTTTTTATTTTTTCGCATTTTTTTTCCTAAAATAAGATTAAAAAAACTAAACAGATGTCCAAATATTATCAATTAAAACTTCAGAAGAATTAAAGCTATTTTTATAATCCATTTTACTTGAACCTTCTACCCAATAACCTAAATAAACATATTTTTTATTTATTTCCTTAGCTAATCTAAAGTGGTCTATAATTATATACTTACCAAATGAATTTTTAAGAAAAGAGTCACTATAAAATGAATAAACCATTGATAAAGCCCCCTCTAAGTAATCTGATATAACACAACCAACTAATTCATCCTGATAATAATACTCATAGACCTTTGTAATGATTCCAGGGGCATTAAACATTTTACAATAATCATCAAAATTCATTTCATTCATTTCACTATCGTAGTGTTTAAATTTTAGATATTTTTTAAAAAGCAAAAACTGTTCTTCAGTAGGGCTTTCAGATAGTTTTTTTAAAAAAAGATTTTTATTTTTATTTAAAATTCTTTTATTACTTTTTGATAAAGTAAATTTTTTTACATTTATTCTTATCGATCTGCACAAATTGCAATTTGAACAAACTTGATTATATAAAATATTATGACTTCTTCTAAAACCATTTTTAATAAGAAACTCATATTCGTTTGACTTATTAATATCATTCATTATCAAAAATATTTTTTTTTCATCTCTATTACTTAGATAAGGGCAGGGCTCTGTATTTGATAGATAAAAGTTGTGATTATTTTTATTTATTTTATTCATTATTAGTCTTTAAAAACCCATATATGTAATCATTAAAGTATAAGTGAGCCAAAGTATTATTACTAACGGAATTCCTGAAATTAGGAAATCTTTAAATTTATAATTTCCTGGGCCCATAACCATTAAATTTGTTTGATAACCCATAGGTGTTGCGAACGAACAGTTTGCAGCAAAAATTATACAATAAATAAATGGCTCTGGTTCCATTTTTAAATCTAAAGCTAAACTTATTGCAATAGGTGTAAATAAAACTGCTGTAGCATTGTTACTAATAAAATTAGTAATAATCGCTACAAAAATGAAAAGAATTGATAAGACAGCTATAATAGATAAATCTAATGTTAAATTATAAATACTATCTGCTATAAATTTTGCACCACCTGTTTCTTGAAGAGCAATTGATAGCATAATTGTTGACGCAACTAGTAAATAAATTCTTGGATCAAGTGACATAACAGCATCTTTTACATTTAAAACTCTAAAAATTAGCATTAAGGCAGCTCCCATAACAGCTGCAGCGGTGATATTAAAGAGACCTGATGATGCAAGAAAAATTGTAGCCACAAAGATTAATCTCGCTCTCAAAGCGAATAATTTTGATGGAAGGTATATTGTAGACCATTCAATTGGAAAGATATCCTTAATACCTCTAAGGGATCTTATTGATTTTTCAGATCCTTTTAAAAGAATAATATTTCCTGGATTAAGCTTCAATGAGTCTAAAGCTTCAATTTCTGTGCTTACCCCCTGTTGAATTCCCACAACTTCACAGTTTACCTCACTTTCAAAATTAGTTTGATTTAAGCTTCTTCCAATTAAAAATGAACCAGGGGTAATTGCAGCTTCAATTATAATCTCTGGTTTAGTTGTTTCAGATAGGGTGCTTATACTATCAAAAATTGGATCATTTCTTTTTAAGGCATTTGTTAAATTACCTTTTGTAATTGATAATGTAATTTTGTCATTAAATTCTATTTCTAAATCATCGTAAGGTGGTAATAATTTTTTATTATTTCTTGTAATAAGGCTAATTGAACAGTTTTCCATTTCAGGTAATAGTCCTGAGATGAATTTTTTACCAATTAATGGATTACCACCTTCGATTAAAATTTCTACTATGTATTGCTTACCATCGTTTTGAAAATCATCTATATTTTCATTATCTCTCCTATTAAAGGCCTTAAGAATAATTGGTAACAAAAAGGTAGCATAAATAAAGCCTACAAGGGCAAGAATCATTCCTTGTTTAGTAAAATCAAAGAAACCAATCTCCTTTCCTATTGTGGAATAGACTGAACCAGAAACTAGAAGATTTGTTGAGGAACCTATCAATGTAGTCATCCCGCCTAAAATACAGACATATGAAAGTGGAATAAGTATATATTTTGACGGTTGGTCTAACTGTTTACACAATGATAAAATTATCGGAATAAACATAACTATTATAGGGGTATTATTTAACAATGCGCTTAAAATAAAAACCAAAAACATTACTGATAAGAATTTAATTTGAGTGTTATGAGATTTGTCTCCTGATATCCAAACGGCAATATCTTCTAATGCACCAGTAACAAGCAATCCATGGCCGATAATAAGTAAACACATTAAAGCAATTAATGAGGGATTAGCAAATCCCCTCAATATGACTTCTAAAGAAACAGGAACACCTGAAACAGCTCCCAAAATAGGACTATTTTGGAATATTATTATTAAAATACTTATTATAGCTAACGATGTTATTTCAATAGGTATTCTATCTATAGAGAATAAAATTACGCTAATGAATATTAAACCAAAAATAAACCACATATATAAATCAATAGAGAACATATTATTTCTAGCTCAATAAGTTAAATTTTGTTTTAAAGATATAGTCATGAATGCATTTTCTCTCATCATTTACTAGGGGAATTATGAAAGAAATTAGCAGAACTAAACCAATAGGAGTTACTATAAAAAACAGAAAATTATAAATTAATAACTCTTTAGTGCTTAGTTCCTTATTTTTATTATTAACTAACCCTATCTTAAAAATTTTCATACCAAATGTTGAGCCATTTTCATTCCCGATTGAAAAGGAGTAATAACTTACAATTACTACTGGAATAATAAATAAAATTGCCTCGTTAAATAAGTTTAATGTAAAAAAATTAATAATTTTGAAAATGATAACCGTGATTGTTATTAACGACAAGCATATCAATAGATCGAGAACACATGCTTTTATTCTGTTAATCAGTATTTGATCATAATATGTTAATTTATAATTTTTCATTAATTTATTAAAATAAATATTGTGTATACTTTATCAGAAATATAAAAGAATCTGTATATATTAAATTTTATTATATTTATAAAATTATATGTTTTTATTATTTAAGTTTAAACTTTAAAGTACTGATTATAATGGCTAATTCTAACTTTCTTAATGATAATTTTCTTGCTTTCGCTCATAGGGGAGGAAATGATTTTGGCCCAGAAAACTCACTTAAATCATTTTTAAGCGCATATGAAATTGGATATAAATATCTTGAAACAGACGTTCATCTCTCAAAGGATGGTTATTTAGTAGCATTTCATGACGAAAGCCTTGATAGAGTTACAAATAAGAGTGGTCTAATAAAAGACCTGAATTTAAATGAAATAAAAAAGGCTAAAATTAACAATACCGAAGAAATTCCTCTGTTGATTGACCTTTTAGAGAATTTGCCAGATTGCTTTTTTAATATAGACTGTAAATCTGATGATACAGTTTTACCTTTAATAAATTTAATTAAAAAATATTCATTACTAAAAAGAGTATGTATTGGTTCTTTTTCTCAAAAAAGAATAAATTTTATTCGGAAATCCTTAGGTCCTAATGTAAAAACATCAATGGGACCTAATGAAATTTTATTTGGTAAAATTTTATCTAATTTATCTGTTGTTAGAAATTTTAAATCAACCTATGCATCTTTACCCATGAGAAGATATGGCGTTAATTTACTTAATGAAAGATATATAAATTTTCTAAAAAGTAACAATCAAAAAGTAATTGCATGGACTATAAATGATGAAAGTGAGATGAGGCTTTTAATCAAAAGGGGTGTTGACGGAATAATGACAGATAAGATTCTCTTGTTAAAAAATATTCTTATTGAAGAAAATAAGTGGAAATAAGCATATAACTTGTGTTAAATTGCAAATAATTATACAAAATATTGTGTCATTTATATAGAAAGTTCAAATGGAAAAAAAATTAGATAATATTACTCCCGAAGGTTTTTTTGATAATAACCTTGAGAAAGCTGATAAAGATATTTTTTCAGCGATGGCTAAAGAATTACATCGTCAACAAAGCCAAATAGAGCTGATAGCTTCAGAAAATATTGTTTCTAAGGCAGTTTTAGAGGCTCAAGGTTCTATAATGACTAATAAATATGCCGAAGGATATCCATCTAGGCGATATTATGGAGGTTGTGAATATGTTGATATTGCCGAAGAATTGGCTATCGAGAGAGCTTGCAGTTTATTTGAAGTTAATTTTGCAAATGTTCAGCCTCACTCTGGTTCACAAGCAAACCAAGCGGTTTATACTGCATTATTAACGCCTGGTGATACTATTTTAGGTATGAGTTTAGCTGCGGGGGGTCATTTAACCCATGGAGCAAAACCTAACCAATCAGGTAAATGGTTTAACTCCGTTCAATATGGTGTAAGAAAAACTGATAGCTTAATTGATATTGATGAAGTAAAAGAATTGGCAATTAAACATAAGCCTAAATTGATAATCGCAGGTGGATCTGCTTATCCTAGACATATTAATTTTAAAGATTTTCGAGAAATTGCAGATTTAGTTGGAGCTTATCTTTTGGTTGATATGGCTCATTTCTCAGGTTTAGTTGCTGGTAAATCGCATCCAAATCCATTTCCATATGCAGATGTTGCTACCACTACAACACATAAAGTACTCAGGGGGCCTAGAGGCGGTCTTATACTGACTAATAATGAAGAAATTTCAAAAAAAATAAATTCAGCAATTTTTCCTGGTATTCAAGGTGGTCCTCTTATGCATACAATTGCGGCTAAAGCAGTTTCATTTGGTGAGAGTTTGCAACCAGAATTTCATTTATACACTGAAAATGTCCTTAAAAATGCAAAAGCCCTATCATCTACTCTTATGGATGATGGGTTTGATATTGTTTCTGGTGGTACAGACACTCATATCGTTTTAGTAGATTTAAGGCCAAAAGGTATAAAAGGTAACATTGCCGAAGAATCTCTTGGAAGGGCCGGGATAACTTGTAATAAAAATGGTGTACCATTTGACCCTGAAAAGCCAATGATTACTTCAGGAATAAGACTGGGTTCTCCAGCTTGTACAACACGAGGATTTAATGTCTCAGAATTTAATATTGTTGGTGATTTAATTTGTGAGGTTCTTAATTCTATTTCTAACAATAACAATGAACCTGTTGAAGAAGTCGAAAAGAGCGTAAAAATTAAAGTTGAAAAACTTTGTAGTAAATTTCCTATATACGAGAAATAATGATGCAATGTCCTTTTTGTAATAATCAAGAAACACAAGTACGCGACTCAAGACCTACAGAAGAAAATTCTGCAATTAGAAGAAGGCGTCAATGTCTTGCTTGCGGTGGACGTTTTACTACTTTTGAAAGAATACAAATGAGAGACTTGACTGTTGTCAAACGATCAGGAAAAAGGGCTCCTTTTGATAGAGATAAACTTATGAGATCTGTAGATATTTCAGTTAGAAAAAGAAATATTGATCCAGATGTTATTGAAAGAATGGTAACCGGTATCGTTAGACAGCTTGAGAGCACAGGTGAAACAGACATACCATCAAATTTGATTGGTAGCTTAATTATGGCAGCATTAAGAGAGGTTGATATGGTTTCTTATGTTAGATTTGCTTCTGTTTATAAAAATTTTCGTGAAGTAAAAGATTTTGAGGATTTTGTTGGAGAGTTAGGGAATCCTTCTGAGATAATTCATGAAGACTAATCTATGGTTTTTTTGTTTTAAATAATGAAAATTTCTCAAAATGATAGCTTTTTTATGGACTATGCAATTAGGCTTGCATCAAGAAATCTAGGAAATACAGGGGAAAATCCATCTGTAGGGTGTGTTATTACCAGTGAAAATAAAATTATAAGCATAGGAGTGACTGGAAGAAGTGGTTCACCTCATGCTGAATTTAATGCAATAAATAATATAAAAAACTTTCCAAAAAATACGACTGCTTATGTAACTTTAGAGCCATGCTCGCATACCGGTAAAAATCCTTCATGTGCAAAACTATTGATAGAAAAACAAGTAAAAAGGGTTGTTATAGCCCAGAAAGATCCTAACCCTATTGTCAATGGAAAAGGGGTTGAGCTTTTAAAGGCTAATGGTGTTCATGTTGATCTTGAAGATTATGATAAAAAAGCTTTAAAAAATCATTATGGCTTTATAAGTAATATAAAAAATAAACATCCAGAAATTAATGTAAAAGTTGCATCATATGAAAATGGGCTAACTATTCCTAAAAAAGGTATGAAATGGATAACAAATGATTTATCAAGATCTTATGGTCATATTTTAAGATCCAACCATGATGCAATTATGGTTGGAATAAACACCGTATTAGCTGATAATCCCTCTTTGGATTGCAGATTAAATGGGCTAAAAGATAGATCGCCAATAAAGATTATAATCGATACTAATTTAAAAACCCCTGAAGATTCAAAGTTAGTTAAATACTCCAAAAATGATTTAATAATTTTTACTAACATATTGAAAAGTAATAAAATTAGTCAATTTAAAAATAAAGGTATTAATGTTATTTATATAAATAAAAATGAAAAAGGTCTTCTTGAAATTAAAGAGATTTTATCTTTTCTAAACAAAATGAACATTAATAGATTGCTGATTGAAGGTGGCTCAACACTTTCAGGCTCCTTTGTAGAAAAAAAATTGGTAAATTTAATTTATTGGTTTTCCTCAAAGAAAAATGCTAGCGAGGATAAATTATTGAATAAAAGCGATAAAAAACTCAACAAGATTAGATATAGTCATAGATTTTTGTTAAAAGATTGTATTAATTTAAGAGATAATAAGCTAGAGATCTTTAGCTCAAAGAAGGATTAATATTTTGTTTACAGGAATTATTACTGATGTTGGTGAAATACAGTCCATTAATTTAGATAATGGTAAAATTAAAATATCATCAAGGTTTAATCATGAGGAGATTGATCTCGGCGCGTCTATTTGTTGTTCAGGGATTTGTCTAACAGTTGTTGAAAAAAATAAATTTAACGATAATTCTTATTTTTGCTTTGAGGTATCGCAAGAAACTATTTCTAGATCTTCTGTAAAGTTTTGGGAAAATCATACTAAAATTAATTTAGAAAAGAGTTTAAAGTTTGGAGATGAGGTTGGGGGACACTTAGTTACTGGTCATGTTGATTGTTTGGGTGAAATTGACTCAATTATTAAATCAAAAAATAGTAATGTTTTTAAAATAAAATATCCAAATGAGTATAAAAAGTTTGTCGCTTCAAAAGGATCTATATGCTTGGATGGCATTTCACTTACAATAAATGAAGTTTCAGATGATTTTTTTTCAGTAAATATTATACCTCATACTGAAGAAAATACTTCATGGAGTAGTGTTAGCAAGGGTGATAGAGTAAATATTGAATTTGATGTATTGGCTAGGTATGTTTCAAGACAGCTTGAGGAAAGATTATGAAGAAATATATTTCACCTATAGAAGATATTATCTCTGAAGCATCAAAGGGCAATATGTTTATTCTTGTAGATGCTGAGGATAGAGAAAATGAGGGTGACCTTGTTATACCTGCAGAAGATGCAAATGCCGATATTATTAATTTTATGGCTAAAAATGGTAGAGGTTTAATCTGCTTGGCATTAAATGAAGATAAGGTTGAAAATCTTGGATTATCACTAATGTCTTCAAATAATAAATCAAGGCATGAGACAGCATTTACTGTTTCTATTGAGGCCAGGGAGGGTGTAACTACAGGTATTTCTGCTCATGATAGAGCTTTGACAATTGCAACTGCAATCTCAGGAAATACCAAAAGTACAGATATTGTTACACCTGGTCATGTTTTTCCTATTAAAGCCCGTCCAGGTGGTGTTTTGGTTAGAGCTGGTCATACTGAAGCAGCTGTTGATATAGCAAAACTTGCAGGTAAAAATCCATCCGGTGTCATTTGCGAAATAATGAATGATGATGGAACAATGGCAAGACTTCCAGAATTAATTGAAGTTGCAAAAAAATTTAATTTAAAAATTGGAACAATTGCCGACTTAATATCATATAGAATTAATAATGATCATATAATTACTAGAGTTCAGAGTGAAAAAATAGAGAGTGAATTTGGTGGGGAATGGAACTGCATTGTTTATAAAAATGATCTTGATAAAGCTGAGCATATCGCCCTTGTAAAAGGAAGACTTAATTCTAGTGATGTTATTCCTGTAAGAGTGCATTCTGTAAATATTTTTGAAGATTTAATATCAATAAACCCTAATCGAAAGAATTTAATTTCAAAATCAATGGACTTAATTAGTGATCTCGATTCTGGTGTAATAATACTCGTTAGAGATACAAATGATGATGCTTTATCAAACCTTCTTAAAAAATATTCAGGTAATAATTTGAAGCAAGAGAATAAATTGAAGGAGTATGGTGTTGGGGCTCAAATCCTTATTGACTTAGGTGTGAAGAAAATGAGTTTAATTTCAGATACTAATGCAATGCCCATTAATCTAGAGGGTTATGATTTAGAAATTTCCGATAGACAGCCTCTCGAGGATAATAATTAAGATGTCAAAAAGTATTTGCATAGTTGTTTCAGATTATTATAAAAAAATTTCTAATGGCTTAGAGTTAGGGGCAACAAAATTTTGTGATCAAAACTCAATCATTTATGAAAAATTTTATGTTCCTGGGGCTTTAGAAATTGGACCTGCTATTAAGCTTATTTCTGAATCAAAACATAACTTTGACGGTTTTGTGGCTTTAGGTTGTGTTATTAGGGGCGAAACAAGTCATTTTGATATAGTGATTAATGAGTCTGCAAGAGCTATTACAAATTTAAGTCTAGATTATTCTCTTATCATCGGAAACGGTATTTTGACTGTTGAAAATAAACAGCAGGCAATTGAAAGAAGCAATAATGATGAAAATAATAAAGGTTATCATGCGGCATTAGCTTCCTCAAAGCTAATAGATTTAAAAGGTAATATTTAATTTGAAGTCAAATATTTATAATAAAAAATCATCAGCCCGTCTTTTTGCAGTACAAATCTTATTTGAAATGGAAATAAATGGAAAAAAAATTAATAATATTCTTGAAAGATTAACTGATGATTATTTAATAGAAATCTCAAGGTTAAATAAAACAGAAAAAGCTGATAAGAATCACTTAAGTAGAATCTTAAAAGGTGTTACAAAAAATCAAAAAGCAATTGATTCTGATATTAAGGATAATTTAATTGGTTGGTCTTTGTCGAGAATAGACTCCGTTTCTAGGGCGATATTAAGATCAGCTTTATATGAATTAAAAGAATGTAACGATATACCAGTTAAAGTTATCATTAACGAATATATAGAAATATCAAAATCATTTTTTGAAGGTGAGGAACCAAATTTTATAAATGGTATTTTAGATAAAATATCCAAGATTTATAGATCAAGTGAATTATAAAATGATTACTGAATTTGATTTCATAAAAAAACATCTCTCCTCCAAAGAAAAAAATTCGAAATATTCTTTAAACTTTAATGATGATGTTGGTTTAGTTGATGGTAAAATCTACTCTACTGATACTATTTGTGAAGATATTCACTTTTTTTCTAACGATCAGCCAAATCTTATCGCTAAAAAACTTATTCGAGTAAACGTATCTGATATAGTTTCAAAAGGAGTTAAGCCAAAATATTGTTTATTTAATTTTTCTATTGGTAAAAATATTGATGAAAAATGGATTAGTAATTTTATGAGAGGTTTAAGATCTGATCTTCAGTTTTTTAAATTAAATTTAATTGGTGGTGATACTACTAAAACATTAGATAAAACAGTTTTATCCCTTACAATTTTTGGAAATTTAATAAATGATAAATTTGTTAGAAGATCCTCAGCTAAAAATAGTGATTATATTTATGTTTCAGGCACAATTGGTGACTCTGCATTAGGTTTATATTGCAAAAAGAAAGAAAGAGTTAATATTTTAAAAAAACATAAAGAGTTCTTATTAAATAGATACCTAATACCAACTCCAAGAATTGATTTGTTCAATTATATAAATAGACATGCATCCGCTTCTACAGATATATCAGATGGTCTTTATAGTGATCTAAATAACATATGCCGAACTTCAAATTTAGGTGCTGATATAGATTTTAATTCAATTCCATTATCTAATTCTGCTAGAGCCATTATTTCTAAATACCCTAAATTAAATAAATTAATATTAAATGGTGGTGATGATTATGAGTTGTTATTTACGGGGAAAGATGGACTGGATAGAAATAAAAATATAACTAAAATTGGTAAAATGAAAAAAGGCTATAATATAAATATAGCTGATTTTAATGACATAACTGACTTAGATGGCTATAAGCATAAATTCTAGGAATGTTTAACTTGATATTAGAGTATTGTTTTGGCAATGTTCGTCAAAATTACAAACTAGTTATTTAATAATGTGGAGGAAATTATCATGGATATTATGTATCTAATTATTGGATCTGGAGTATTGGCTGTTCTATATGGAATAATTACTTCTTTATCTGTTTTATCAGCAGATACAGGTAATGAAAAAATGCAAGAAATTGCAAAAGCTATTCAGGAAGGGGCAGGAGCATATTTATCTAGACAATATAGTACTATAGCAATTGTTGGTGTCGTAATTCTTATAATTTCATATTTTTTATTAGGTCTTGAAGTAGCAGTTGGCTTTTTAATTGGATCAGTTATGTCTGGAATAGCAGGCTATATAGGTATGTTAGTATCTGTTAGAGCAAATGTTAGAACTACTCAAGCATCTTCAGTAAGTTTGTCTAGTGGTCTCGGTATTGCATTTAAGTCAGGTGCGGTAACGGGCATGCTTGTTGCTGGTTTAGCATTATTAGCAGTGTCCGTTTATTATTATATTTTAACAAATATTTGGGTACCTGAAAATGATAGAGTCGTAATTGATGCACTAGTTGCCTTAGGTTTCGGTTCGTCATTGATTTCAATTTTTGCCAGACTGGGTGGAGGAATTTTTACCAAAGGAGCAGATGTTGGTGGAGATCTTGTAGGAAAAGTTGAGGCTGGTATTCCTGAAGATGACCCTAGAAATCCGGCAACAATTGCAGATAATGTTGGTGATAATGTTGGTGATTGTGCAGGAATGGCTGCAGACTTATTTGAGACATATGCCGTTACTGTTGTTGCTACAATGGTTTTAGCATCTATATTTTTTACAGGTAATGTTGTTATGATGATTTACCCTATGGCAATCTGTGCAGCTTGTGTAATTACTTCTATTTTGGGTACTTATTTCGTTAAATTAGGTAAAAATAATTCAATAATGGGTGCTTTATATAGAGGATTTATTGCTACTGCTATTTTGTCATTAATAGTATTATATTTTGTAACAGACTTGGTAGTGGGTTTTAATACAACTTTATCTATTGATGATATTTCATTTAACGGTCTTGATTTATATATTTGTGGAGTAATTGGATTAGCTATTACCGGTCTTATTATATGGATAACTGAATATTATACTGGTGTTGACTATCGACCGGTTCAATCAATTGCAAAGTCTTCAGAAACTGGACACGGCACAAATGTAATTCAAGGTCTTGCTGTTTCAATGGAATCAACAGCTCTTCCTGCTCTTGTAATAGTTTTTGGAATTATTTTAACATATAGTTTAGCTGGTTTATTTGGTATAGCAATTGCAGTTACTACAATGCTTGCCTTAGCAGGTATGGTCGTTGCTCTTGATGCTTTTGGTCCAGTCACTGATAATGCAGGTGGAATTGCTGAAATGTCTGAGTTACCAGAAGATGTGAGAAATACAACAGATGCATTAGATGCTGTTGGGAATACAACAAAAGCTGTAACAAAAGGTTATGCTATTGGATCTGCTGGATTAGGGGCTCTAGTTTTATTTGGAGCATATACTGCAGATATTGATTATTTTACGACCAATGCTGTAGAGGGAAGTTATTTTTATGGAGTGACAACAGATTTTTCATTATCTAATCCATATGTTGTAGTTGGTTTATTGGTTGGCGGTATGCTTCCTTATTTATTTGCTGCAATGGGTATGACTGCCGTTGGAAGAGCTGGTTCAGCCATTGTTGAGGAGGTAAGGCTTCAATTTAAAGAAAAACCTGGAATTATGACTGGAAAAGATAAGCCTGATTACTCAAGGGCTGTTGACCTCTTAACAAAATCTGCAATCAAAGAAATGATTGTACCATCTTTACTTCCGTTACTTTCGCCTGTCATATTATTTTATTTTATCAATTTTATAGCTACTAAAGGCGATGCCTTTTCTGCACTTGGAGCAATGCTTCTAGGCGTAATTGTAACTGGGTTATTTGTTGCGCTATCTATGACCGCTGGAGGTGGTGCATGGGATAATGCAAAAAAATATATAGAAGATGGTAATCATGGAGGTAAAGGATCAGAAGCACATAAAGCTGCTGTTACAGGTGATACTGTTGGTGATCCATATAAAGATACGGCAGGGCCTGCAATTAACCCAATGATTAAAATTACTAATATTGTTGCATTACTGTTGCTAGCGATTTTAGCGCATTAATTTTTAGTAATATAAGATTTTCAAATCATTGAGATTCCTGTTATTTTTAATTAATAGTAGGAATCTCAAATGATAAAAAAAGCTATTTTTTCTACATCCTTTGAAAATTCAAAAGGTAGATTGCATAATGAGAGTGAGAGTCAGAATAGAAATCCTTTTCAGAGAGATAGGGATAGAGTAATACATTCCGACTCATTTAGACTTTTAAAGCATAAAACTCAGGTTTTTTTAGCTCACACAGAAGATTATTATAGAACACGTTTAACTCACTCACTTGAGGTAAGTCAAATTTCAAGAGCTGTTTCTAGAAGGCTTGGTTTAGATGAAGATTTAGCAGAAGTATTGGCTTTATCTCATGATTTAGGCCACCCGCCTTTTGCTCATTCTGGTGAAGAAATTTTAAATAGGTGTATGAAAGATTATGATGGTTTTGATCACAATGCTCAAACTTTAAGAATATTAACTTCCTTAGAAGAGAGATATCCTTTATTTGAAGGCTTAAATTTAACTTGGGAAACTCTTGAGGGTGTTGTTAAGCATAATGGTCCATTGTTAAACCCTCATATAGTTATAAAAGAATATAATAATATTCACGATTTAGAGTTAGATACATTCCCTGGGCTTGAGGCTCAAATTGCATCTTTATCAGATGATATAGCTTACAATAACCACGATATTGATGACGGGTTTAGGGCTGGTTTAATTTCTCTTGATGACTTAAAAAAAATTGATTTGTTTGCAGAAATTATAAAAGAAATAAATATAGAATTCAAAAATATTGATGATTATATGATAGTGAAAGAATTAATCAGAAGATTGATAGGTTTAATGGTTAATGATTTAATAAGTAATACTAAAAAAAATATTGATAAAATTAAGCCTAATAATTCAGAACAAATTAGATCTCAGAAAAGTTTAGTTGCAAGTTTTTCAGATTTTTTTATTTCGCAGGATAATCAAATAAGAAAATTTTTAAGAACAAGAGTTTATGAGCATAGTTCAATTGAAAATGAGAGAGTAAGATCTATGAGAATAATAGAAGATATTTTTTCTAAATTAATAAAAGATATTGACCTTCTTCCAATTAAATTAAGGAAAAAATGTGATACTCCATATTCTAAGATTTCTGCAAGAGTTATTTGTGACTATATAGCATCTATGACTGATAGATCTGTTGTTGAAAATCATGCTAGATTATATGACAAAAATTTATTAGATCATCCTGGGTACTAAAATGAATATAATAAATCACTATAGAGATAAAATTGAAAATATCTTGCTTAAAGAGTTTAGTCTCGAAAAAATTGATTTAAAAAATATATCCTTAGAATTTCCAAAAGATACTTCTTTAGGCGATTTATCCACTAACGCATCAATGGTTTTATCTGGAAAGCTAAAAAAACCTCCTCAAGAAATTGCATCAAAAATTATAAATTTAATAGAAAACAATCCTGATTTTGAAAATGTTGAGATTGCTGGAAAAGGTTTTATAAATATAAAACTCAAAAAAGATATTTGGTGGAATTTGCTACCAAAAATTATAAAAGAAAAAAATAATTATGGTGATGCTGATTATGGTAAAAATGAAAAAATAAATCTTGAATATGTATCTGCAAATCCAACTGGACCTCTTCATGTTGGACATACCAGAGGTGCAGTTTTTGGAGATACATTATCAAATATATTAAAAAAAGTTGGCTATGATGTATGTAAGGAATATTACGTAAATGATGCTGGTGAACAAATAGATAAATTAGCTCAATCTGTTTTCATGCGATATAGAGAAGCTTGCGGCGAAAATATAGATGAAATTCCAGAGGGTTTATATCCTGGTGCTTATTTAAAATTAGTTGGAGAAGATCTAAAAAAACAGTTTAAGGATTCATTAGTTGAAGTTGAAAAGGAAGATTGGCTTCCAATTGTAAAAGAGTTTTCAATTAAATCTATGCTTAATGTTATTAGGGATGATCTTAATTCACTCGGAATAAATCATGATGTTTTTACATCTGAAAATAAACTTCTTAATGATGGTTATGTGCAAGAGGTTTTTAATGATATGTATAAATCAGACCTTTTGTATGAAGGTGAAACTCCACCACCAAAAGGTGTTAAAAAGTCTGAATGGTCGAAGAAGAAACATATACTCTTTAAATCAAAAAGCTTTGGTGATGATGAGGATAGGGTTGTTAAAAAAAATGATGGTTCATGGACCTATTTTATGCCTGATATAGCTTATCATAAAGATAAGTTTAATAGAGGTTTTAATAAAATGATTAATATATGGGGCGCAGATCACTCTGGTTATATTTCTAGGGTAACCTCTGCAGTTGATGCCGTGACAAAATCAAAGTCCACTCTTGAGGTAAAAGTATGTCAGCTCGTTAGATTAATGAGAGGTGGAAATGTTGTAAAAATGTCCAAAAGATCAGGAAGTTTTATAACATTAAGAGATTTAGTAGAGGAAGTGGGTTCTGATGCTGTTAGATTTATGATGGTGACAAGAAAAAATGATGCACCATTAGATTTCGACTATGATCTTGTTAAGGAACAAACTAAAGATAATCCTATTTTTTACGTTCAATATGCTCACGCAAGAATAAGTTCTATTATTCGAAAAGTTGAGGATGAAAAGCTTTTTTCAATTGACGAAAACTTTGTTAACAGCACAAATCTAGCGCTTTTATCAAACTCTTATGATATTGAACTTATAAAAATAATTTCAAATTTTCCAAGAGTAATTGAACAGGCGGCAATATATAGAGAACCTCACAGGGTTGCCTTTTATCTTAGAGATTTAGCTTCATCTTTTCATTCTTATTGGAATTTAGGAAATGAGGATAATCATTTGAAAGTTTTAAATATTGATAATTTAGACGAAACTAGAGCAAGACTAGCTTTAATTATGTCTGTAAAAATTACAATATCTGAGGGATTAAGGCTATTAGGTATAAACGCACTAGAGGAACTAAGATAGAATGAAGAAGAATATTTTTATATTCTTTATCACCTCATCCATCATAGCAGTTGCTGGCCTTTTTATATACTTTAACTCAGATAATGAAATACCAATAGTTTATGCACCAAATGAACCAATCAGAGAACTTCCAGAAAATACACCTGAAATTAAAAGACCTTCAAATATTCCATGTGTATATTCGCTTTGGAATAACTCAAATGAACCCTGCGGAACTCTTGAGAATATTTTTGAGGAGAGAAAATTAAATATTAACTACTTTTCATTACTTTTTGGTACTTTTTCAAATATTAAAGATGCTGAAATTCATTTAAAAAAACTCAAAATGCAAGATTTTTTGAAAGATAGGATTATTAAGATAGATAAAATTCTCCCCACAAATATAGTAATAAATATAAAAAAGGGGGATACTATTTCAACAATTGCAAGAAACTATTCAACAACCTCAAAAAAAATTATTGAATTAAATAATCTTACAAACCCTGATAAAATTAAGGTTGGGCAAAGATTATTCCTTCCTGGTGAAGATCTTAAATATCGAATCATATCAACTAATATTGAAAATATTGATATTGCTCAAGATTATTGCAATAGCCTTTTAAATTTAAATTTTAGGTGTCAAATTCTTTCGCAAAAAAACCAATGAATTAACTTTATAAATTATATATAACTTATTGATTAATTTAGATAAAATTATAAATTTAAAATTATTTTAACTCTTTATTTATCTTTAAACTAGTTATCACAACAATTTATCAGTACTTAATGTAGTATATATTTGTTAAAATAACAGCTATATATTGTTATATGGAGAATGGTTTGAATGATAATTATAATGAACAATTAGATTTGTTTCATGTTAATCTAGATGGCTTCGAAGGTCCTTTAGATTTATTGTTATCTTTAGCAAAAGAACAAAAAGTTGATCTTTTAGAGATTTCAATACTAGAGCTAGCTTCTCAATATTTAAACTTTATTGATCAAATGAAAAAAATTGATATTGATTTGGCTGCTGATTATATTGTCATGGCATCATGGCTAGCTTTTTTGAAGTCAAAATTACTTTTACCTGATCAGGATGATGAGGATGTCTCCGCAAAAGAATTATCTGCTATCTTAGCCTTTAGGCTTAGAAGACTTGAGGCAATGAGAGAAGTTGGTTCAAAGCTTATAACAAGGGATAGAGAGGGTATTCATGTCTTTAGAAGGGGTATGCCCGAAACTATTTTTTTAATTAAAAATTTTAATCATAAAGATACGCTTTTTGACTTAATTTCTTCTTATTCTGGGTTAAGAAATAGAAATTACGACAATAATTGGAAACCAAGAGTTTTTTCAATATTTTCTATTGAGGATGCAAGAAATCGATTAGAAAAAATGCTAGGTACTATAGTAGATTGGACAAAAATTGAAGATTTTCTTCCTGTAAATAACGATGCATCAGAGGAAGGAGTTTTATTTAGAAGAAGTTCCTTAGCTTCAATTTTTTCTGCATCTTTAGAGTTATCAAAAGAAGGTATGATTGAAATAAGCCAAAATAAGAATTTTGGATCAATTAAATTTAAAATTAAAGAGAGCAGATCTAACGTTAATGAGATGTTGGCATGATTGAAGATGACAAAAATAATCCTTTAATAGAATTTTCTGATCAAATTAGAGCTGTTGAGGCTCTATTATTTGCTGCATCTGACCCACTTGATGAAAAAACACTAAAAGATATGCTTCCAGTTGATACCGATATTGAGGAGATAATGAATAATCTTCTTAGTCTATATAAAGGTAGAGGTGTTGAATTAAAAAAGATAAATAATAAATGGATGTTTAAAACTGCATCTGACTTATCATTTATAATGCAGAAAGAAGCAAAAATTCAAAAAAAATTATCAAAAGCTGCACTAGAGACATTATCAATAATTGCATATCACCAACCCGTTTCAAGGGCTGAAATCGAAGAAATAAGAGGGGTAACTGTATCTCCAGGAACTATAGATACATTGATGGAGATAAACTGGGTTAAAATTAAGGGAAGAAGAAAAACCCCTGGAAATCCTATAACATACGGTACAACTGATGAATTTTTAGTACACTTTGACTTAGAAAATATAAAAGAACTTCCAGGTCTCGATGAATTAAAGTCTACTGGACTATTAGATAGTAATTTACCGCCAGACATGTATCCAATAGATGATGACTTAGAGTCTATCGAAGAAAATAATTAATTTTTCATTATTGAGATAAGTGTATAATATTAATATATTTTTTATAAGGAATTAAAAAATGTCACCAAGTTTAATGCAAATTTTAATAGTAGTTGTTCTTGTATTAATTTTTTTTGGAAGAGGGAGAATATCTAATTTTATGGGTGATCTTGCCTCAGGTATTAAAAGTTTTCGTAAGGGCTTGGAAGATGAACCAAGCGAAAATGAAATTGAAAATAATGATACGAAAGATAAAGATTAAATTACAAAACTATGTTTGATTTTGGTTATAGTGAATTATTAATTGTTGCTGTTGTTTTGCTTGTAGCTGTAGGCCCTAAAGAATTACCTAGCTTGCTAAAGGCAATTTTTGATTTTGTTTCAAGAATAAAGATATATGCTGCTGAATTAAGAACCGGCTTTCAAAGTATAGCAAATGATTTAGAAATAGAAAAAATTTCAAAAAATACAAATAAATCAACTAATAAAAATAAAACAACTGAAGATGATTAATTCTATTTATGTCGAAATCAGATAAAATACATCAAAATCAAAATGATTTTTCAAAAGCCCCCTTAATTGATCATTTAATTGAGCTTCGATCTAGATTGATAAGATCAATAGTTATTTTTTTTATTGGATTTCTAATATCCTTTTATTTTTCAACAAGCATATATTCTTTCTTAGTAAACCCTTTTTTTGATATAGCAGGATCTAGTGGTGAAATGATTTATACAGCTCCACAAGAATTTTTAATGACTAAACTTAAGATAGGAATTTTTGGAGCATCCTTAATAGGACTTCCATATTTTGCCATTGAGCTATATCTTTTTTTAGCGCCAGGATTATATGAAAATGAAAAAATGGCACTAATACCTTACTTTATTGCTACACCTTTTTTGTTTTTCATTAGCACATTAATGGTTCATTACTTGATAATGCCCCTGGCATTAAACTTTTTTATTTCTATGCAGATCGAATCTAATTTTGATAATTTATCAATAAAACTTATTCCAAAAGTTAGCGAGTACCTCAAACTGGTAACCTCGCTAATTATTGCATTCGGAATATGTTTTCAGCTTCCGGTAGTTTTAACATTATTGGCAAAAATAGGTATTGTTGGATCAGAAAATTTAAAAAAGGGAAGAAAATATGCAATTGTATTAACTTTTTTAGTTGCAGCCTTTCTCACTCCACCTGATTTAATAAGTCAAATTGGTTTAGCAATTCCAACACTTTTACTGTATGAGTTATCTATTCTTTTGGTATCTTTAATTGAAAGAAAAAATAAAAAAGGAAATACATTAAAGAATTAAAATGCACGATATTAATAAAATAAGAAATAATGCTGATTTTTTTATCAAAGGATGGCAAAGAAGAGGATTAGATGTAAATCTAGATACAATACTTGCACTTGATAAAGATTTAAGAAAATCAATTACAGATCTTCAAGAGCTTCAAACACAGAGAAATGATTTATCAAAGAAATTTGGTATTGCCAAAAAAAATAACGATAAAGCTGTTTATGATAAACTTTCAGCTGATGTTCAATTAATAAAAGAAAAAATGCAATCTTTAGAGGAAGGCAAAGAAGAATTTTCCAAGTCTCTCAATAAAGAATTATCTTCCTTACCTAATATCCCTTTAGATGAAATACCTGATGGTAAAGATGAGAGCTCTAATAAAATTATAAATGAGTATGGTGTTAAGAAGGATGCTTCTCCAAATCACTATGAAATTGGTGAAGAGCTTGGAATGTTAGATTTTGATACAGCAGCAAAATTATCGGGCTCAAGATTTTCAATTCTGAAAAAAGATTTAGCTCAAATGGAGAGAGCTATTGCTAATTTTATGATAGATCATCATGTTTTAGAAAATGGTTACGAAGAAATCAGTGTGCCTTATTTGGTTAAGGACGACGTTATGTTTGGTACAGGTCAGTTACCAAAATTTGCAGATGATCAGTTTAAAACAGAAGATGGTTTTTGGTTGATACCAACTGCTGAAGTTCCTTTAACAAACCTTGTTAGAGATGAAAATCTTAAAGACAATAATTTACCTTTACGTTTTGTTTCATATACACAATGTTTTAGAAAAGAGGCTGGTGCTGCTGGTAAAGATACAAGAGGGTTGATTAGACTTCATCAATTTCCAAAAGTTGAATTAGTTAGTATTGTGAAACCAGAAAATTCTTTAGATGAACTAGAAAGACTTCTTTCTTGTGCTGAGGGGATTCTAAAAGCGCTAGAATTACCATATAGAACAGTTATTTTATCTACCGGTGATATGGGTTTTTCTGCAGTAAAGACTTATGATCTTGAAGTTTGGTTGCCTGGTCAAAAACTTTTTAGGGAAATTTCATCATGTTCATTGTGTGGAGATTTTCAATCAATAAGAATGAATACTAGGTATAAAGATCAAAAAACTGGCAAAAAAGTCTTCCCGCACACTCTAAATGGATCTGGATTGGCCGTTGGCAGAACTCTAGTTGCAATTTTGGAAAATTATTATGAAGGGTCTGGAGTAGTTAATATTCCAAAAGTTTTACAACCTTATATGAATGGTTCTAAGAAAATTGAATTAGAAAATACTTAATATCAAAATATTAATTAAGTTTGATATTTCGATAAAATTTACATATTAATTTATAACTCAACAAAAAGGATAGGTTATGCAAGAAGTTTTATTTCAAATAATGCCGTTAATTTTAATCTTTTTCGTTTTTTATTTTCTAATAATTAGACCTCAGCAAAATAAAGTTAAAGAACATGCTGCAATGGTTAATGCTGTAAAAAAAGGCGATGAAGTTGTAACTCAAGGTGGTTTAATAGGAAAAGTTTCAAAAGTTTCCGATGATGAGGTTACAATTGATTTTGGTGATAATGTAAATATCAGAGCTGTTAAATCGACTCTAGCTCATGTGAAGTCTTAATATGTTATGATATATTTTTCTAATTCTAAGAAAATATTTTTACTAACAATATGTGTTGTAGGTTTTTTTCTAGCTCTTCCTAACTTTTCTAATGTTAGTATTCCTTTATTCCCAAAACAAACAATTAATCTTGGTTTAGATTTAAGAGGAGGGTCTTATCTTCTTTTAGAAGTAGATACAAATTCAATTAAAAACGATAGATCGCAATCACTTTTAGAAGATATTAGATCTACCTTTCGACAAAATAAAATTAAATATTCTGGCTTAAAAACTAATAAAAATGGAGCTCAGGTAACAATAAGAGATGAGCTTAAAATAAATGAGGCAAAAAAATTAGTTCAAGAACTTAATATTTCATCATCAAATTTATTTTCCAATACTAATAATGAAGAGTTTTCAATTAATGTTAATGATAATTTTTTCTTATTAGACCTGAATGAGAATTCATTAAAGGAAAAATACAGATCTGCTGTATCTCAATCAATAGAAATTATTAGAAGAAGAATTGATGGCCTTGGCGTTACAGAACCATCTATTCAAAGACAGGGTAATAATAGAATTTTGTTAGAGGTTCCTGGAATGGATGACCCCCAAAGGTTAAAGGATTTACTTGGTCAAACCGCTAAATTAAATTTCAGAATGGTTGATACGTCTATTAGTGTTAGCGAGGCAAGACAAACTAGAATTCCGAGTAGATCAGAAATTATAAGAGATACAAATGGATTTGAATATCTTGTTATGAAGAAGGTATTAGTATCAGGTGAAAGACTTGTAGATGCGCAAGCAAGCTTTGATCAGGCAACTAATGCTCCAATAGTTAACTTTAGATTTGATACACTTGGGGGAAAGTATTTTGCAAAAGCAACATCTGAGAATGTTGGAAAACCTTTTGCAATAATTTTAGACAATGAAGTAATTTCTGCACCAGTTATTCGTACACCTATATTAGGTGGGTCTGGACAAATTGAAGGCGGTTTTACTGTTGAGGAGGCAAATAATTTATCAATTTTATTAAGGGCAGGTGCATTGCCTGCTCCACTTGAAATATTGGAAGAAAAAACAATTGGACCTGGTCTTGGAAAGGACTCAATTGATTCTGGAACTTCGGCAGCAATTATAGGTTTAGTTTGTGTATTAATATTTATTATTCTTAGTTATGGAAGGTTTGGTTTTTATGCAAACTTTGCATTAATTTTAAATATTATATTCATTGTAGGTATTCTATCATTACTTCAAGCAACATTAACTCTTCCAGGTATTGCAGGTATCGTATTAACCATTGGCATGGCCGTAGATGCCAATGTTATTATATTTGAAAGAATTAGAGATGAAATTAATAATGAAAAAAATCCAATATCAGCAGTAGAATCTGGATATTCGAAATCTTTTGGAACTATTCTTGATGCAAATGTAACAACCTTGATAGCGTCTCTTGTTTTATTCTTTCTTGGGACAGGACCTGTCAAAGGATTTGCAGTGACATTATCTATAGGGATTATAACATCTGTTTTTACAGCATTTATAATTACAAGATTATTAATTTCAATTTGGATTTTGAAAAAAAGACCTGAAGAACTATCTTTGTGAGAATTTAAATGAAAACTTTAAAACTAATAAAACAAAATACGAATATTCAGTTTCTTAAATACAAAAAAATAACATTATCTATTTCAATTATATTTTGTCTTATATCGTTTTTTTCTCTTTTCATTAATGGACTGAATTTTGGTATAGATTTTAAAGGTGGAAGTCTTATTGAAGTTAAGTCTGATCAAAGTATAAATATTAGTAATGTTAGGTCTAGACTATCATTATTAAATCTTGGTGATGTGCAAATTCAAAATTTTGGGTCTGATAAAAATATCTTAGTTAGAGTAGAGGCATCATCATCAGAAAATAATTCTACAGTTTTATCAAGGATAACAAATGAATTACAATCTTTTGGAGAAATTCAGAGAACAGAGGTAGTAGGTCCAAAGATAAGCTCTGAATTAATTCAAAAAGGAATTCTGGCAATTATATCAGCTGTTGGATTAATGCTTTTTTATATTTGGATTAGATTTGAATGGCAATTTTCTTTGGGTGCTGTTTTAGCTCTTATTCACGACGTTATAATAACAATTGGAATTTTTTCATTTTTTCAAATTGAATTTAATTTATCAATTATTGCCGCTCTATTAACTATTATTGGGTACTCTATGAATGATACAGTTGTAGTTTATGATAGAATTAGAGAGAATTTACGAAAGTATAAAAAACAAGATTTATATGATCTTATAAATTCATCAATTAATCAAACACTGTCCAGGACAGTGTTAACATCCTTTACTACACTTCTAGCTTTATTCTCTCTTTATATTTTTGGTGGTCAGGTTATTAAAGGATTTACACTAGCTATGATTATTGGTGTTTTTATTGGAACATATTCATCTACATTTATAGCTTCTCAGCTTCTTCATATTCTTGGTGTTAAGAGGGATTGGTCAAAAAATAACGATAACTAGACTTTCAAAATTGTATAATAGATATTATTATTGATTCATATTTAACAGGGGTGTCTAATATGAGTACAATTTTATCTTCTTTAAAAAATACTGTCACAGCAGGTTTTATAGTTACAGTTTTGTTATTAATAGTTTTCATGTCATGGGGGTCTGTATCTTCTGATAGTTTTTCTGATCAAGCTTTTTATTCTTTTCTATTTAGATGGCTTCATGTTTTGTCAGGGATAATGTGGATTGGCTTACTTTGGTATTTTAATTTTGTTCAAATTCCGAATATGCCAAATATTCCTGATGATCAAAAACCTGCAGTTTCTAAAGTTATTGCTCCTGCAGCTCTTTGGTGGTTTCGTTGGGGTGCAATGTCAACAATCATAACAGGATTAATTCTCGGCTATTTAAATGGTTATCTAGAAGCTGCAATGACACTAGGCTTTAGAGGTGATGCAGCTCCTTCACATATAGCTATTGGAATAGGGATGTGGTTAGGAACAATTATGTGGTTTAATGTTTGGTTTGTTATATGGCCAAATCAGAAGAAAGCTTTAGGTATAGTTCCAGCAGAAGATGATGTAAAAGCTGCATCAGCTAGAACGGCAATGCTTTTTTCTAGGACTAATACATTACTGAGCATACCAATGCTTTTTTCAATGGTTGCTGCTCAGAATATTTTTTAAATTTAATAAATAAATTAAAAAGGGGCTTTCAGCCCCTTTTTTTATATTATTTTCTTTAAATATTGACCTGTGTAACTATTTTTTATCTTTAAAATACCTTCAAGCTCTCCCTCATAAACAAGCTCTCCGCCTTTATCTCCTCCATCCGGACCTATATCTAAAACCCAATCTGCGGTTTTAATTACATCAAGATTGTGTTCGATAACTACCACTGTATTTCCATTATCAACTAATTCATGAAGGACTTCCAAAAGTTTTTTTACATCATCAAAATGCAAACCAGTTGTTGGCTCATCAAGTACGTAAAAAGTTCTTCCAGTAGCCTTTTTTGATAATTCCTTTGCTAGCTTTATTCTTTGAGCCTCACCTCCAGATAAAGTATTTGCCTGTTGACCTACTTTTATGTAACCAAGGCCAACTTTCTTTAGGGTCTCCATTTTATCTCTAATAAGCGGAACAGCTTTAAAGAGATCAGAACACTCTGTAACAGTCATATTTAAAACATCTGCGATTGATTTATCTTTATATTTTACTTCTAGGGTCTCTCTATTATACCTTTGTCCTTTACATTGATCGCACTCAACATAAACATCAGGTAAGAAATGCATTTCAATTTTAATTACACCATCGCCTTGGCAAGTTTCACACCTTCCACCTTTTACATTAAAGGAAAATCTTCCGGGTTTATATCCTCTTGCTTTTGCCTCAGGTAGTTGACAAAACCAATCCCTTATTGGCGTAAAGGCCCCTGTATAGGTAGCAGGATTAGATCTAGGTGTTCTACCTATTGGTGATTGGTTTATATCTATGATTTTATCAATATAATGTATGCCATTAATTCCATCATAATCCATTGGAGTTTTTTGAGAATTATTTAATTTTCTGTTTAGAGCAGCAAATAGTGTGTGAAGTAAAAGAGTTGATTTACCTGAACCTGATACACCTGTAACACATGTTAAAGTACTTAAAGGAAAATTAGCTGTAACATTTTTTAAATTATTTCCGCTAGCATTTGTAATCGTTATACATCTATCTTTATTGATTTCTCGTTTTTGAGGAATATCAATTTTTAATTTTTTTGATAAGTATTGGCCCGTAATGCTTTTTTTATTATTTGATATTTCTTTAAATGTTCCTTCAGCAACGAGATATCCGCCATGAATACCGGCACCTGGACCAATATCAATAATATGATCTGCTGCATTCATTGTTTCCTCATCATGTTCAACAACTATTACAGTATTACCTAAATCTTTCAGTCTCGATAAAGTCCCAAGTAATTTATCGTTATCTCTTTGATGTAAACCTATAGATGGTTCATCTAAAACATACAAAACACCCGTTAAACCTGACCCTATTTGAGAAGCCAGTCTTATTCTTTGGGACTCTCCTCCAGATAATGTTCCGGACTCTCTTGATAACGTAAGATAATTTAAACCAACATTTTTAAGAAAAAATAGTCTTTCAGTAATCTCTTTAATAATATTTCTTGAAATTTCAGTATCTTTTTTTGATAATTTTTTTTGTAGACTATCAAACCATAAGATTGCCTCATCTATTGTAAGTTTGGATATATCACCAATATTAGATTTATTAATTTTTATGCATAATGCTTCTTCTTTCAGCCTATAGCCATTGCACTTAGAACAATTAGATTTTGATTGATACTTTTCAATTTCCTCTCTCATCCAATTACTATCGGTCTCTAAATATCTTCTTTTTAGGTTATTAAGAATACCTTCAAAAGGTTTTGTTGTTTTGAACGTTCTTGATCCATCATCATAATTAAATGTAATCTTTTCATTTTCAGAGCCATCTAATATTATTTTTTGAAATTTAACTGGTAGGCTTGACCATTTACAGTCAATTGAAAAATTAAAATGCTCAGACAATGCCATCAATGTTTGAAGGTAATAAGGTGACGGAGATGATGTTCTTGACCATGGAGCAATTGCTCCATCTCTTATACTAATATCTTTATTTGGAATTACTAAATCTCTATCAATAAAGTATTCTGTTCCAAGGCCATCACAATGCTGACATGCTCCAACAGGGTTATTAAATGAAAATAATCTTGGTTCAATTTCTTCAATTGTAAAACCAGATTCTGGACATGAATAATTTGCTGAATATATTATTCTTTTTCCATTTTCTTCACCGCTTGCCAATTCAATTGCAGCAAGACCGTCTGATAACTGAAGAGCTGTTTCAAAACTATCTGCTAACCTATTTCCAAGGGATTTATCAATTACAATTCTATCAACTACAACATCAATATCATGTTTAATGTTTTTCTCTAAGTTTGGAACATTATCTAGTTCGTGAAATTCACCATCAATTTTTACTCTTTGAAAACCTTTTTTAAGAAGATTTGAAAATTCTTTTCTATATTCACCTTTTCTTCCGCGGACAATTGGAGATAAAAGATAAGCTTTTGTTCCCTCTTTTATCTTGTAAACCTGATCTACCATTTGCGTAACAGTTTGACTCTTAATCGGTAAGCCTGTGGCGGGTGAGTGGGGAACACCTATTCTAGCAAACATCAGCCTTAAATAATCATACACCTCGGTAACTGTACCAACAGTTGATCTTGGATTTTTTGAGGTTGTCTTTTGTTCAATCGCTATAGCAGGTGACAAACCGTCAATTTGATCTAAGTCAGGTTTTTGCATCATTTCCAAAAACTGTCTTGCATAGGCGGATAGACTTTCTACATATCTTCTTTGTCCCTCAGCATAAATGGTATCAAACGCAAGAGATGATTTTCCTGAACCAGAAAGACCTGTTATTACAGTAATGCTATCTTTTGGAATATTTACATCAATATTTTTTAGATTATGTTCTCTTGCACCCACAATATTAATAAATTTTTTATTCGCTATTTTATCTTTTTTAGATGACATTATTAATCCTAGATTTTTAAGTATTAAATATAATTACAAAAGGTTATATCATAGTGCTTTCACGTAGGAAGAGTTTTTGTTATATATATTATAAATATTGGAGTTTTTTATGGCAGGTAGTTTAAATAAGGTAATGCTTATAGGTAATTTAGGAAATGATCCAGAGGTCAGGAGTACTCAGGACGGAAGGTCATTATGTACTTTCTCAATAGCTACAACTGAAAGCTGGAAAGATAAAAATTCTGGTGAAAGACGAGATAAAACTGAATGGCATAGAATTGTAATATTTAATGAAGGCCTTGTTAGAATTGCAGAGCAATATTTAAAAAAAGGTTCAAAAGTATTTTTAGAAGGACAATTGCAGACAAGAAAGTGGGAAGATAAAGATGGAATTGAGAAATATACTACAGAAGTAGTTCTTCAAAATTTTAATGGAAATTTAACTATGCTTGGTGGAAGAAATGATAATTCTTCAGGTGATTTCGCTAATGACTCAATTTCAAGTGAATCTGCATCTATAAGTTCTGATATGGATGATGATATACCATTCTAACTTATTGTTTTATAAGTATAATTATTAATTCTTATTATTCTTAATTTATTGAAGTAAATACACAAAAATGTTAATATATTAATACATTTTTTTATGATTTGATTCGTTTTAAATCATTCCTTTAAAGGGTATTTATGTCTGACATATTAGATGAAAATTCTGAAATTTCTAATATCAATTTAGATACAGAAATGCGTCAATCTTATCTTGATTACGCAATGAGTGTAATTGTTTCCAGAGCATTACCTGATGCACGTGATGGATTAAAACCAGTTCATAGAAGAATACTTTATTCTATGTATGAAAATAATTATGAATGGAATAAACCTTACAGAAAATCTGCTCGAGTTGTTGGTGATGTTATAGGTAAATACCACCCTCATGGCGATCAAAGTATTTATGATGCTCTTGTTAGAATGGCTCAACCTTTTTCTATGCATTTACCTCTAATAGAAGGTCAAGGGAACTTTGGTTCCGTAGATGGAGATCCTCCTGCAGCAATGCGTTACACTGAAGTTAGAATGGAAAAAATAAGCCAACATTTGCTTAATGATCTAGATAAAGAAACAGTAGATTTTCAGGAAAACTATGATAATTCAGAGTCTGAGCCAATTGTCATACCAGCTGAATTTCCAAATCTTCTTGTAAATGGCGCTGGTGGAATTGCTGTTGGTATGGCTACAAATATTCCTCCTCATAATTTAGGTGAAATCACTGATGCATGTTTATTATTATTAGATAAACCAGAAGCTTCAATAGATGAATTAATTGAAATTGTTCCTGGACCAGACTTTCCAACAGGTGGAATTATATTAGGTCAATCTGGTGCTAGAAGCGCATATTCTACCGGCAAAGGTTCAATTATTATAAGAGGTAAAGTTTCGATTGAAGATCTTCCTAAAGATAAAAAAGCTATAATCATCTCAGAAATACCTTATCAGCTTAATAAAGTATCCTTAATTGAAAAAATTGCAGAGCTAGTTAGGGAAAAAACAATTGAGGGAATAACAGATCTTCGCGATGAGAGCGATAGAAATGGAATGAGAATCTATGTTGAGTTAAGAAAAGATGCTGTACCTGATGTTATCTTGAATCAACTGTACAGATATACTCAATTACAAACATCTTTTGGGGCCAATACTGTAGCATTAGATAGAGGTAATCCTAAAACGTTGAATTTAAAAGAACTTTTAGAGTGTTTTTTAGATTTTAGAGAAGAAGTTGTTACAAGAAGAATTAAATTTTTATTAAATAAGGCAAGGGATAGAGCTCATATTCTAGTTGGTTTAGCAATAGCTGTTTCAAATATTGATGAGATTATTAAACTTATAAGATCATCGAAAAGCCCATCTGATGCTAAAGAAAAATTAATGCAAAAAGAGTGGCCAGCAAAAGAAGTTAAATCATTAATAGAGCTAATTGATGATCCTAGACATAGCCTAACAAAAAAAGGTCTTTGCAAGTTTTCAGATGAGCAGGCAAGAGCAATTTTAGAACTAAGATTACAAAGACTCACAGCCATTGGTAAAGACGATATTGAAAATGAAATGGATGAGTTAAAAAAGAATATTGAAGATTATCTATCAACTCTTAAAAGCAAAGAAAAAGTCATCGATATAATTAAAAAAGAATTGAATGAAATAAAGGATAATTTTTCGATTCCGAGAAGAACTGAAATTGTTGATTATATTGATGATGTTCAAGACGAGGATTTAATTAAAAAAGAAGAAATGGCAGTAACTGTCAGTCATTCTGGTTATATAAAAAGAGTGCCTTTATCAACCTATAGATCACAAAACAGAGGAGGAAAAGGTAGGTCTGGCATGCAAACAAAGGATGAAGATTTTGTTACAAATATATTTGTTGCAAATACTCATCAACCTATTTTATTTTTCTCATCAACTGGAATGGTTTATAAATTAAAAACTTACCTTCTTCCAATTTCCAGCCCTCAAGCAAAAGGTAAAGCTTTGATAAATCTTTTACCCTTATCTGAAGGGGAGGTTATCACAACCATTATGCCTTTATCTGAAAATGAAGATGACTGGAAAGATTTATATGTAATGTTTGCAACTTCAACAGGCGGTATTAGAAGAAATAATTTATCTGATTTTTTAAGAATTAATAAAAATGGTAAAATAGCAATGAAGCCAGCTGATGGTGAGTCAATAATTTCAGTTCAAACCTGTTCTGATGATAATGATATTCTGCTTGCTACAAAAAAAGGCCAATGCATTAGGTTTTCTGTCGATAAAGTTAGAGTTTTTGCATCACGTTCATCTACTGGTGTTAGAGGTATAAAACTTGATAAAAATGATAGCGTTATGGCGATGTCTATACTTAACCATGTTGATGGTGAAACAGATGAGTTCAGGGCTTATTTAAAAGCATCATCAATCATGAGAAGAGCTAAAGATGATACAGAAGAGTATATTTCTGATGATGAAGTTGGTATTGAGTTATCTACAGAAAGATATGCAGAGTTAGCTGCAAAAGAAGAGGTTATTTTAACTGTTGCATCAAATGGGCAGGGAAAAAGAACATCATCCTATGAATACAGACTGACTAATAGGGGAGGAAAAGGTGTAATAAGCATGATGTTAACTAAATCTAACTCTGATATGGTTTCATCTTTTCCAATTGAAGAAAATGATGAGATTATGCTTATAGACGATAATGGACAGCTTATTAGATGTCCTGTTTCAGGAATTAGAATAATGGGACGAAATACTCAAGGTGTTAAAATTTTTAATATAGATGAAAATTCTTCTGTTGTTAGTGTTGAAAGAGTTGTAGAACATGAGGGTGAGGAGGAATAATTATGACACTTGCTGTTTATCCTGGATCTTTTGATCCTTTTACATTGGGTCATAGAGACATTTTGTTAAGAAGTTTAAAGATTTTTGATGAAGTTGTTATTGCTGTCGGTGTAAATCAAAATAAAAAAACTCTTTTTACTCCTGAAGAACGTGTCAAAATGATAGAAAATGAGGTAAATGGAATTGAATTACCTAAAGAAAATAAAGTAAAAGTTGAGTGTTTTGAGGGTTTAATTGTTGATTTAGCAAGAAAATATGATGCAATTTCTCTTATAAAAGGTGTAAGAGGGCCTGTTGATTATGATTACGAAGCTCAAATGGCTGGAATGAATACTGTAATGTGCCCTGATTTAGAAACAATTTTTTTGATGTCAAAACCAGAATTTAGCTTTATTCATTCATCGCTTGTAAAACAAATTTCATTAATGGGTGGTGATGTAACTGGTTTTGTTAGTGAAAGTATAAAAAACGAATTAAAATCAAAGTCTTAGAAATGAAAATTAATAAAATAATATACATATTTATTTTTTTATTTTGTATAAATGGAGAAATTATGGCTGAAAATAATCAAAATTTAATTACTATGGTAATTACTCAAAATGAAAAGGTAACAGATCCAGGCGAGGAATCTCCTACAGCTAATGTTGTTATTGAGTTATTCCCAGATATTGCTCCAAATCATGTAAAACAAATTAAAACACTAATTAGTGAAGAGTTTTACGATGGTATAATATTTCATAGAGTTATAGAGGGTTTTATGGCTCAAACTGGCGATCCTACTGGTACAGGTATGGGTGGTTCAGATTTACCTGATATAAGGGCGGAATTCACTAGAACACCATTTGAACGGGGAACATTAGGTATGGCTAGATCTCAACATCCAGATAGTGCCAACTCTCAATTTTTTATATGTTTCCAAGAAGCTTCTTTCTTGAATAATCAATATACAGTATTCGGAAAAGTTAAAGACGGCATGGAATTTATTGATAAAATTGTTCGAGGAGAACCACCGGAATTTCCTGATAAAATTGTATCTATAAGGCTCTCAGATAGTAATTAATGAACCTTTCTGATTTTGATTTTGATTTACCAGATAAATTAATAGCCCTTAATCCAGTAAAACCAAGGGATAGTTCTAAATTGCTTAGAATTAACTCATCTAAAACTTTTGATAATACAATTTTTAGTAAATTAACTGATTATTTGAACGAGGGGGATGTTTTAGTCGTAAATGACACGAAAGTTATACCATCAAAGATTATTGGTTATAAAGTTAATATAAAAAAAGAATTAACAAAAATATCATTTACATTCTTTGAAAATCGAGAAAATGGTCAATGGAAAGCTTTAGCTAAGCCAGCGAGAAAAATTAATAAGAATGATCTTATTTTTTTTAAAAATGATGATGATAAATTTTATAATTTATTTGCGCAAATAATTGATAAAAAAGGAGGTGAAGTAACTTTTGATTTTGCCTCAGATAGTGAAAAATTTATAAATATTTTAAGAGAGAGGGGTGATGTTATGTTGCCTCCATATATTACCTCAAAAAGAGATATTAAAGAGGAGGACAATTCAGATTATCAAACAATTTTTCAAAATAACGAAGGATCTATTGCTGCTCCAACAGCAGGCTTACATTTTACAGATAATTTAATTAAAAAAATCGAAAAAAAAGGAATAACGTTAGAAAAACTAACACTAAATATTAGTCTTGGAACGTTTCTTCCATTAAGAGAGGATAGTGTTGAGGATAATACTCTTCATAGCGAATATTGTTATTTGTCAAAAAAAACGGCAGAACATTTAAATGAAGTTAAAAGTTCAAAAAATAGAAGGATTATTTGTGTTGGTACAACAGCTCTTAGAACCTTAGAAACTTCTTTTGAAAACGGTATATTTGAACCAATAAATAAGAAAACAAATAAATTTATTTATCCTGGAATAGATATCAATTCTATTGATGCGCTAATTACGAACTTTCACCTACCAAAATCATCATTATTTATACTTATTTGTGCATTTATGGGTACAAACAAAATGATAAAAGCATATGAATATGCTATAAAAAATAATTATAGGTTTTATTCATACGGTGATGCGTGCCTATTAGAGAAATAATATGTCTGGATATAAGTTTTTACTAAAAAAACAATATAAAAAAGCCCGCACTGGAATAATTAAAACATCATTAGGTAACATTAAAACACCTGCTTTCATGCCTGTTGCAACTCAAGGTGCCATAAAATCTACTCCAATCAATATTATCGAAGATATTGGCTATGAAATGATATTAAGCAACACATATCATAATATTTTAAGACCAGGACTAAAAACCATTAAAAAATTTAAAAATTTATCTAAATTTATGGACTGGAATAAACCAATTTTAACCGACTCAGGTGGTTTTCAAGTTATGTCACTATCTAAATTAAGAAAAATTAATAAAAAAGGAGTTATTTTTCAGTCACATATAGATGGTTCTTCACATGAATTAACTCCTGAAAATGTTGTTGAAACCCAAAATATTATTGGTTCAAATATTCAAATGGTCTTAGATGAATGTACACCTTTTCCCTCAACCTATAATGAAGCGGAAAAATCTATGAAACTATCATTAGATTGGGCTGAAAGAGCAAGAAAAACTTACTTAAACTCAAAAAATAGATCTGACGCACAATTTGGCATAGTGCAAGGAAGTACTTATGAGGATTTGAGAAAAAAATCTGCAGAAGAGACAATCAATATAGATTTTGATGGATATGCTGTCGGTGGTTTAGCTGTAGGAGAGGGCCATGATAAAATGATAGAAGTTTTAAATTATACAGTTCCTATGCTCCCAGATGAAAAAGTAAGATATTTAATGGGCGTTGGCAGGCCTGAGAATATTATTGAAGCTATTTCTGAAGGCATTGATATCTTTGATTGCGTTATTCCGACCAGAGAAGGAAGGCATGGACATGCTTATTGCAAAAGCGGAACCTTGAACCTTAAAAATAAAATCTTTGAGGATGATAAAAAACCGTTAGATGAAAATTCAAATTTTAGCTTTTCCAGTAGATATTCAAGAGGTTATATACATCACCTAATTAAGTCAAAAGAACCCTTGGGTGGTTTAATTATTTCTTGTCATAACCTTAATTATTACAAGAATTTTATTAATGATATAAGATTATCCATAGAAAATGATAGTTTTGATGATTTTAAGAGAGATTTTTATTTTAATAGAGAATCGTCTTGATTTATTTCAAGGCTCTCAATATTTGAATTATTATTCTCTTCAACTTCTAACTCTTCCTCAGCTAAATCATCGTTTTCTGTTTTAACAGCTTCAACACACTCATCAGTTTCAATACCTGCTGCAGCACATACAAGTTTACCTGCAACATCGGGAGTTTCTTTCTGAGATGGTTTAAGAACCTCAGAAATACTCTCATTAATCCTTTCAACTGTTGAACATGAGCTAATAACAATAACAAAAAAGGAAATTGCTAATAATTTAATATAATTTGAAGACATCTGAAAAATTTAACACATAATAATGATTTTACTAGAAATATATCTATTTAATCATAGATTATATTTAATAATGTTAAATTTTAAATTGATTTGGTCGATTTAATTGATTAAAAGACTCTTTATATCTTGGTATTTAGGGCCCTTAGCTCAGTTGGTAGAGCAGCTGACTTTTAATCAGCTTGTCGCAGGTTCGACCCCTGCAGGGCTCACCAAGATATTAGCAGAATAACCCATTACGACGATAACTAGGCCATATAATAGTTTCCTCATAATTTTCTCCTAATTTATCTTAAAAAAGACATTATTTTTTTATGAACTTTTCCAAATTTACTATCTAGATCTAGTTTTTTATTTAGAAACTTTAAAAACCAGATAGGTAAAGCAAATAAAACAACAAAGATTATTGCATTTACAATACCCCAGACAATTAGAGGAATATCAAGAAAAGCTACTTCATAACTGAAGAAACCAAGATAGATAGTACTTAAAAAAGCAAATATTACTCCATCCAATACTATTACAAAAAGAAATATCATATAGAGGTATAATAAAAATTTTTTCAATGAATTTTCTCCTGCAAAGAAATACTAACCGCTAATTATAAAAACCAAAAGCTCAATGATTTGCATTCTTATTCAATTGAGTTAATCTATATTTAAACAAAATGGAGTACTTTCTATGAATAAAATAGTTACACTTAGTTTATTAGTTTTATTAATGTCATTTTCTGAAAATGTTATGGCACATTGTGGTGATGCAGAAGCTCATGCAGCTTCATCTCATGAGCATATTGAAAAAGATAGCGCAAATGAAGGTGATGAAAAAAAAGAGAAGAAATCATATAAAAATAATATGACAAATAGATATTAGTCTTATCAATTTAATTTGTCGCAGCCTGGAAACTTTAGATCTTAAAAAAATAATGTTATTAAATGACAGTTTATTGAATTATTCTTTATGGAGATAAAAATGGCCTTTTATTTATCAGAGCAAAGTATTCCTTACCTACCTCTAATAATTTCTATAAAATTGATAGGTTTTTTAATTATTCTTGCTATTGCTAGAAATAATAAAAAAAAATTTGAGCTAAAAAATAAAAAAGCTTAGAAATTTTAAAAATTTACTAATTAACTCTCAATATCTAAAGTTAGATTTCTATCAATTATACGCTATTCCTAAAAACCAAAAGTTCAATGATTTGCATTCTTTTTAAAGTGAGGTAATCTAAATTATAAAATAAGGATAATTATCATTTTGAAAAAAATATGTTTAATTTTTGGACATCATAATACTAACAATTCTTTCAATGCATCAATAAGAGACGCCTTTATAAACGAAGCAGAAAAATGCGGTCATACTGTTGATCTAATTAATTTATTTGACGAAGATGAGCAATTACCTTTTTATAGAACAGATATTAATCCGCCTCCAAGTAAAGTGCTTGAATACAGAGAAAGATTAGAAAATTGTGATGTTATGTTCTTGATGAGTGCTTGTCATAATTTAAGAATGAGCGGTATAACTGAAAATTGGATAGACTGGGTATTACATCCAAAGTGGTTTTTTTCATACAAATCTCTTTTACCAGACAGTAAATTTTTTGGAAATTATGGATATCCTATTCCCGGGGCATTAAAAAATAAAATCGGAATTGTCTCTATTACTTACGGCGGTCCAATGATTAGCTACTTTAATTTTTCACTTTTTGATAACATACCTTTTAGAAGATTAAAAAAATCAGTTTTTGCCTTGGGTGGATTGAAAATAAAATATTTAAGATTTTACTCTGTTTTACCAATAATGAGTGAGAGAAAATTTCAAAAAAATATTCAAAAAGTTCGAAAATTTGCTAGGCAAATTTAAGTTTTTAAAAAGTTACAATTTTT